>ENA-UOJE01002347-UOJE01002347.1-human-gut-metagenome-genome-assembly--contig:-C23-NODE-2347-length-14460-cov-15.414787_pt1 | contig 14460 bp, 14 predicted proteins | sample MGYA00242341_ERZ723888 | MGnify/ENA metagenome assembly ERZ723888 | reverse complement strand
AGGAACGGCAAAATTTTTTACACTTCTATTACTTCTTTATCGCACATTAGCAAAGAGCCAGGGAATCAAGCATGTGATACCCAATTAGGTGGAAGTATAATTTAGAGAAAATATGCTGTGTATACTGCATACAGGAGAAACAAAAAGAGAGCAACAGAGTTCAAATGATTGAATCTGCTGCTCTTTCTATTTATACGATCAATCCGGCGTTTTTTGCCTCATTCCAGTTCACGTACAGTGCATCAACATTATAGTTGTGGTTACGAGACTTCTCTGAATAAGAATCAATATATCCGTCATTCTTCATTTGTTGAATTGCCGTTTTTACAGTGCTTATATCCAGATTATATCGCTCGGCAATCAGCTGCGAAGTTTTCGCAAATGTATGCTGTATCTTGAAATATCCATTCTCCTTTTCCTTGAAATATTCAAGAATATACTTGTAATACATATCAGCGACGTTTTCGCCGTCTATGATCTCATACCATGAAGCCTGTTCAGTAAGAAGCTGGCTTACCGAGTTTTTAACGCCGTATACTCCCACCGGATGACCTGTTCGCACAAGATACATTACCACATACGTGAAGTGGCTGTCACCCGTCAACAGAATAAAAGTTTCGTCTCTCTTCAACAGTGCTGCCTTCTGGTACAAAAAATCGAGCATGATAAAGTCTGTATCATTCTTATTTTTGGGATTGCAGGACGTGTCGATAATGTAGTTGCTGATCTTTCGCAGCTTGTCCACTTCGCGATAAATATCTGGGTCTGAATAATCAGCAAAGAAATATATCTCCGGGATATAATACTTTTTCTTGAGATCCGCTACCCATGTGTCAAGCGTGGGTGAAATATTGTAGTTCTTCTTCATGGAATAAAACCAGTGTTCATAATCCACATATACATATGCGGTTGGTGCTCTTGGCTTTCTTGATAAAAAATTCACTGTAACCTCCTACTTATACAGTTATTGTATCGCCGAAGACGTATAGATAGTAGTCCTCCAACGTAGGTGTCACTATTTTTGAATCTTCGGAAGGTTTTTCGGCTGAAAGCACCCTAAGTGAAACATTTCCGCTCTCATCGTCCCGCGCGATATTCGTCACACGGAATTTGTCCTGCATCGACTGTACTTCCGATTCAGGGCAAGGGACGTTCCAGACTTTACCTTCTATCTTCTTTGTCAGCTCGTGCGGCGGGGCATTGTCAACGATGACACCCTTTTTCAGCATGATGATATCGCGTGCGATGAACTCTATATCTGAGACAACGTGTGTCGCTATGATGACTATCTTATTGAATGCAATTTTGGAAATATAATTCCGGATAGCGATACGCTGTTTCGGATCAAGTCCTGCGGTTGGTTCGTCGAGAATCAGAATCTCCGGATCACCCAAAACTGCCTGTGCGAGAGTAAGCCGCTGTTTCATTCCGCCGGAAAGCGCGCCGATTTTGCGTTTTGGAACATCGTCAAGCTCGACAGCGGCGAGTATTTCGGGAATGTCCTTTTTCGCTTTTTCCTTCGGTAGACCTTTTAGCGCAGCCATGTACCACATGAATCGCTCAACAGTGAAGTTCGGGTAAAGTCCTGGATACTGCGGCATGAAGCCGAGCTTTTCCCGGAATCGCACACCCATTTTGAGAATATTTTCAGTCACGGCGTCGTTGCTTGTGTATGTAATTTCGCCTGAGTCAGCCTTGAGGTTATCCGTGATAATGTTCATCAGCGTTGATTTTCCCGAGCCGTTCGGTCCGAGAAGTGCGTAGATGCCAGATGTTAACATGACAGTAAATTGATTTAATGCGAGTGTTGAGTGATATGACTTTGAAATTGAGGAAATATTTAAACATAGACTCATGTTGTATCTCTCCACTTCTTACAGGATAAATGATAAATACAAATAGCTAATATGATAGATAAAAAGTAGGTAAAAAAATGCTTATTAACAAATGTAGGTGACAACAAAAGCGTTAAATTAATGAACCTAAAAACATTGATACCGAACAATGACATACAATAAGGTATAATAATTGCTAGGATAAGACTAATTGCAGGTTTTAAAAATTCTTTTACAATATCAGTTATAGCTAGTGATAGTATTGATAAGATTATATAACCGACATAACTTATGATTTTGTAAGTGATAAGATAATGAAAAATACTGATGTCCAGTTCAACTGAAGATAGAAAAGGTATGCTCATAACGCCGGCTTTTAGACAAGATAAATCATAATAATGAAACAGGAAAAATAGATCAATCAAGCTAAATATAACAAAAAATAAAGATGTCATTACAATAGCTAATGTATATTTGGCTCGTTGAGTTTCATGTCTGCCTTTTCGAGATACTTTTAGTATTGAAATGAAGCCGGAATCATATTCAAATGGGAAAATATGTCCGTTTATGAATATAAGAGACAGAACTAGAAATATATCAAGTAAAGAAACATATTTTATTATACCTTCATCTAATATGAACCAGATATTATTGTAATCGTTCGTTATGCTGGATAAATAGGTGGAACGTTCTTTAATTCTGTCTAATGGTTCTGAGACAGATATAGCATAATTATTAATATACAAAGCTTCCCTATATTCAGAAAGGTCTACTTCTCCATGGCGGTATTGGGTTTGTATGAGGTTAAAATTATTTATCGCATCAGCAACATATTTGCTCTCATCTATAATATATTGTTCTTTTTCAGCTGTAAATTCTCCGTAAATTTTATTTATATAGTATATATATTGTTCGGAGTTTTGCGTTGGTGTGAAGTATACAAATGAAAAAACTATCTTTGATATTAATAATACCACTAATACGATTAAATTTTTCTTATCGGCTAAAATCTTGGAAAATACAAAAGAAAACACGGAGAAACTTTTGGGGGTAATGATTAGAATAGAATGAGGGCATTGGTTTTGTTTGATTTTCGGGTGTCGATTTTTTCTTTTAGAAAACGGATTGAATAATAACGAAAAAGTAATCACGAGAGTTGATACTATTAACAGAATAAATGCTAACAAACAAATATAACTTAGATGACAACCCAAAATATTCTCTGCCTTATATCGCTCAAAAAGTGGTGTGACAAAAGAAAGACTGAACAAATTATACTTGGTGGTGGAATTTATTTCCCGTGTGAATAATATATAATTTAAGATAAGGATAAGCGTGGATATTCCAACTTTAATAGAATCCTGATGAAAAAGTTGATCAAGAAGAACAATGATGAAAGCAAAAGTAAGAAAAAACAATATCTTGCAAAAGATATATGCAATAAGAAACTCACTAATCGTCAAACTATATGGACAAAATCTATAAATATCTATTGTTTGTATTGGAGTGTCTATAGCCGATAATCCGGTTGTGAATTTCAAAACCAAAAGAGGAGATAATGTGAAAATTAATGTCAACACAATAGCGAAGATAAATACAGAGACAGATTTTGAAATACGCAGCCTATATCCGCCGTTTTTTGTGATATGGAGTATAGGAGTTATTTTTACTTTTCTTTCGATAGAATAAATTCCTGAAAAAAAAGCGATAAATGTGGCGAACAGGAGGATCGATGAAGTTTGGTTTTCGAAAAATTCATTCCAACCAGATACTAATGAAGGCGTGAGTTGTAAATTGAGTAGTTTCTCGTAGTGTGAGATAATGCCAACTTGGTATTCATAAGCATACAAACCATCGTGAGAGCCGATGTCTTTAATTATACTGTATGCTTTGTAAATAATCTTCTTTATGTCATCATTATAATTGTTGGCATTATTGACTATACTTTCGACATCAGCATAAAGCTCCATATCTCCGTAATTGATTAGATCAATCCTTTGATTAGGGAGCGTATGCGTTGTTATATCAGAATTACTTGCTATGCTTTGCCTCAAGGCGTATTCATTAGATTCTTTTTGGGATAAATATTGGGTGTAATCAGTTAAATACTGATCTTTGTCTGAGTTATATTCTTCAATAAGAGTTTTTTTAGCTTCTTTGATTGCGATTGCTTCTTCGGATAGTGCATCAGCATTAGGTATGAAGGCAACGGCAATATTAAGAAACAACATAACTGAGACAAAGATTATGTTGAATTTTGATAAAAATTTTTTTATTTCAAATTGAATCATTTCAGTTATATGATTTTATCACACACTCGATAGAGAAACTGAGTAAGCATAGTGGTTATGCAAAACTTAGTTGATATGTTTCTCTATTTTACTTTGGAACTACGTCGATTTGTTTTTTTAATCGAATACAATGTAATGTAAAGTGTTATCTATATAATTAATTCTAGCCAATTTTAAATCTAACGCAGTGGAAAACCAAACACTCCCGCCCTCGCGCATGATTTCCCAATATGTAAAATATATATAGTTTCCTATGACTATATAATCTCCTTTGAGTGCGAAATCATCATCGCATTGAAAGATTAACGTGCTGTCGGATAAATTAGTTCTGTTAACTTCAAATATTTTTCCGCCGGTATAATCGTAAACTTCGCCACCTCTCGGACTTGTTCCGTAATATTTGGGATTGTATGGCGAATAATATATCTTTTCATTAGTTACTTGAAAATAATATATATTTTCATGGGGCAGCAAGAGCTTTGTTAAAACACCACTTGAGTAAGTATAAATACATCCATAATTCATCTCATCATTTTGGATGTTAAATATAAATTCATCTGTGTGTGAATCATAATAGTATGCTCCATACCACTCATTTTCTGCATAAGTGTAAATAGTTTCCTTGTGTATAAAATTTATGTCTGTTTTGCATAGACCATCGATTGAAGCGAAATATATATATCCATCATATATGAACAATGCTTCAGAGTTTCTATCAACCATATCCGAAGGAAGTTGTGAATAAGAAGACACTTGTTTTGATACACAATCATAACTCATGAGAGTATATGAGGAAATTGTTATTTTATTTTCAAGATCCTCCTCATTATGTACCACAAAAAAATATAGTATGTTTTCTTCTGTACCGATTAAAAGAATAAATGAAGACATATCCTCACATTGGTAGATAATTTCTGGGAAATTTTGCTCGGAAGAGATTATATATATACACCACTGAGCAGTTGTATCTGTATCGGTAGTGGTAATATTTTGGCGAGTCGCAAAGATGGAGTTGTTTAGTGATTCATATTGGAAGAAGCCTAAATAATTACATTGAGAATCAGGTGTGTGACTGCAAAGGGGGTCTTGGCAAGCGTAGTATGTTTTTCCGTTATCTAGATTTACATAGGATAGCATCTGTATGCTGGTTAGATTGGTTTTTGTTTCAAATCTTTTTTTTAATATACAATAAAATCTACCATTTTCCAATGAGTTGATAGGATATATTCCATTGAATGAATCATATGAGGAAGGAGAATAAGTAATTTCTTTAGTGTATGCTCCATAGTAATTGTCTTTTTCGCTTCTGTCAATACTAAAAATGTCATCAATTTTGTCAAGATTACTTTCAATTTTTATTTTTGTTTTTTGGTTATTGCATGAGGTTAATAACACCATGAATAAACACAGTGTGATAAAAATTCGTGAAATACTTATATTCATTGATTATTGCCTCCGATACTATCAAACCGGGAACTTTTACATAATTCCCGGTTTAATAGTTGCTATTTTTATGTGTAGTGGCTTAATGACTTAAGGCCAAGAATCAAATGCAACTTCATCCTCGCCATCCCAAGCAGAGGCACGAGAACTCTGTACGGGGTCAGGATTACCGTTTGCAGATACATTTGTTGGTGTGTGTGAAATACTATTCGAACCAGATCCTGTCCACTCTTTTCTGTCGTCGTCGCGGATAGCATGATTGAACTTGCAGACAAGATAACAGTCATTGCCTCCGCCAGAAATACTCGCGGAAGTATATGAGCTACTAGCATATGCACTACCTGTAGCATTGGATGAATAATAAGCAGCATATACGCTGAGGGAGAGAACTATTAGCATCAGTATAAGCAACACACATATAACAGATTTCCTTTTCATCGTATTATCCTCCTTTCTTCGGAATTTGCTTGAAAAAAGCGCATAAGTGTGATTCGCAGGAAAGCACCCCTCCTACGATCCAACCTATGCGCTAATGTGAATGCGTTTAATCGGATATAATATTGTTTTGATCAGTTCATGTTTATCCGATGTATTAGGCATAGGATGGAACACTGTGCATTCGAAGCACCGGAAGAATACCATATCGATCACGCCCATTCATAAAATTCCAACTGATCTATTGTGATGAGAGATGCCCGATAGGGAACCTCTCTATCTGACTGACTTTATTGTAACATAATAAGGTTGAAATATCAATACTAAATTTTAGTTAAAATCAAAATAGGCAATTAGCACGATATTAAACACATTAATTTGTTGATATTGTCCATGTATTCGACTCTCTTAAGGATGGTTTTAATAATTCTTCATCTCCCTCGTCCGCCGCCTTTGTATAGCTTAGACTTCTTGAGAATCCGTATGAACCAGCGGAATTCTTCCTCTGTCAGCTTCCGGTAGTCAATCTGGAGCTGTTTGCAGTAAAGAATCATCTGCTTTTCAAGCCTGCTGCCTTTGAAGTTCGCCACCTCATCAAGATCTTTTTTCATCTGCTGTGCAACCGAAACTTCCGGTGCGCTCGTGATGTCTTTGCGATGTTTTTCGCGTAAGTCTCGTATAATGCGGTCAATATCCTCGTTTACAAGGTGGCTGAAATATTCATCGTCATGGATATGCGCAGCTTCAAGCACACGAAGCGTCTGATCATCCTTATCGGGATTGTGCTTGTCAATCAGTTCCTGACGAACAACGTCAATCCATGCGTTAAGATTTTGAATCTGCATTCCGGCAATGTTGTCTATGTAGATTTCAATATCCGCAAGCAGCCGCGGGAATCCCTCGTGTGAGATAAGCTCTTTCAGAAGCCGCTTATTGAGCTTTTTATCGGATATATACGCACAGATCTCGGCGTTATCCGGACTCTGACAGGATATATCCCCTGCTGTTTTTTGCTCCGACAATCCCAGTAAGTAGTCGGTAGTTACTCCATAAAATTTCGCCAGCTGCATAATGGCATAGTGGGAAATATCCTTTGTGTCATTTGATTCATACGAGCCGAGTGCAGACTTTGAAAGTCCTGTTTTATCGGAAAGCTCTTCAAGCGTAAGTCTTTTTTCGTACCGCAGGTCGCGGATTCGCTCCTGTATCGTGAGTTTGTCGTACATGGTAAGTCTCCGTTCCTTTCTTATAATATCCAATAATGCAAAACGACGCACAGCCGAACAACATTTGTCCGACCTGCGTCGTTTTTTTTCAGAATAAATCCGAGTGTGTTCCCGTCCGCGAAAGAGTCAGAACAAGCTGACCTTTGTCAATCACATAGATGAGCAGCCAATCCGGAGCAAGGTGGCATTCTCTGAAGCCGATATAGTTTCCGCTGAGCGGGTGATCACGGTACTTCTCGGCAAGCTGACGTTCATTTGCAAGCTCGTTCACGACATACTCGAACACAGCCGGATCGCAGCCGCGACGCATAGCTGTTCGGAAATCTTTTTTGAATTTACTCGTCTGTCTGATCGTCAGCATCGCTCATCAAGTCCTCCATCAGTTCCTTTACGCTGTTGTAGGATTTCGCCGGAATTTTCCCGGACGCAATCTCGCGTGCTTCACGCATGGCAGCAAGCGTTTCGTCGTTCGGCGCCGGGAGCATAATCTGGAACGGAAGACCACCGCGAAGCACAATCTGGTGCAGGAAAATGTTCACGGCTTCCGCTGTGGACAGTCCGAGAACCGAGAGTATCTCATCGGTACTCCGTTTGGTGTCAGGGTCGATTCTGACGTGAAGGGTTTCTGTTTTAGCCATAGGTAGCACCTCCATATCTTAGTATAACCATTGTATCACATATTCTATGCGAAGTCAATGCAAATGTGTAAATATTTCAGAACGTCTTTTTCCACGAACGCGGAAACCGGCGTTTTTTTGATGGATTTCCCACCTTTTGGATATACGGCACGGGCGGTTTCCGTGTGTTATGATTTATACACCACAATTGAATACCCGCATATCGGACGGTATACGACCATCGGCGAAGTACGCGATGACCAATAAAAGGATGCGTGCAGCAGTTCAATTTTGAACTGAGAGGTCAATACGTTGCGGTGCAATTCCGGGACAGGAATGACGGACGGTATGCGGCACATTACAAAAGCTATAGGAGGATTTTAATGAACCTGTACGAACAACTGAAAAACCAACTCACTCCGAAGCACGTCACGGAACGTTACGGACCGCCGATCCATCGCGGAAACATGATCTGCTGTCCGTTCCACGACGACAGGACACCGTCCATGAAGCTGTATGACGATCATTTCTACTGCTTCGGCTGTCAGAAATCGGGAGACGTGATTGATCTTGCGGCACAGCTTCTCAGGCTGACTAACTACGAAGTAGCTAAACTATTGTCAGCGGATTTCGGAATAACGGATGAAGTTCCAACTCAGCCTGTGAGAACGACACCATACGAGCATAGCCGCCAGTTTCACGAGGATGAACAGGAATGTTACCTCGCTCTGCTTGACTACTTCAAGCTTCTCAAGCTGTGGGAGCAAAAGTATCAGCCGACCTCACAGATTGCAACGCCCGATCCACGTTTCATTGAAGCCTGTCAGATGAAAAGCTATGTGGAATATCTCTGCGACATCTTCATCACAGGCAGCACTAAGGAGCGCGTCACTGCAATTCGTGAACTCAAACCTTATCTTGACGAGCTTCGAAGCTACACCGCACAGAAAAACATGGAGGAAAAAGCGATTGACCGAAACAAAAGAATCCAAGACGAGCTCGCCGTATAATCGGGTTTATCCTGACTGGTTTGACGGAAAGCACCTGAACGAAGTCCTGTTCTGCGCTGAATTTCTCCGTGACCATCCGATGAAAAGCATAAACGGCGCGTTCTTCACAACCGAGGGCAGAATCACGGATGAGAACAAGCTGCGCAAAGAAGTCTACGACCGCATCAAGCCGTATTTCACGCAAGGGATTACAAAGCGCGTTACCGCTCTGATAGACACCATGCGGATGGAATGCTATTCGCCGGACCTCCCGCTCCACCACGACCGGATTCATGTGAAGAACGGTACACTGTTCCTTAACGGACATTTCACACCGGACAAGGATTACTGTCGCAACCGTCTGCCGGTCAGCTACAATCCGAATGCGCCAAAGCCGGAGAAATGGCTGAAATTCCTCTCAGAGCTTCTTGAGAGCGACGACATTCTGACCTTGCAGGAGTTCATGGGCTACTGCTTCATTCCATCGACAAAGGGACAGAAAATGCTCCTGCTCATCGGCAAAGGCGGTGAGGGAAAATCTCGTATAGGACTGGTTTTGCGCTCTCTGCTCGGCGCGAATATGAACACCGGGAGCATCGCGAAGGTCGAGACAAGCCCATTCGCCAGAGCCGATCTTGAGCACGAGTTATTGCTGCTCGACGACGACATGAAATTAGAAGCTCTGCCGCAGACGAACAACATCAAGGCGATCATCACAGCGGAGCTTCCGATGGATTTGGAGCGCAAGGGACAGCAGAGCTATCAGGGAGACTTGTACGTCCGCTTTATCGGACTTGGCAACGGAACGCTGCAAAGTCTTTACGACCGAAGCGTCGGTTTCTTCAGGCGGCAGATCATCCTCACGACAAAGGACAAGCCCGCGGACAGAATCGACGACCCGTATATCGCCGAGAAAATATGCGCCGAGGCTGAGGGAATATTTCTCTGGGCAATCGAGGGACTGCACAGGCTGACGGCAAACAATTACCGATTCACGGTCAGCAGACGAGCCGAAGAAAACATGGAGGCGGCGATCAGGGACGGCAACAACATCGTCGAGTTTCTGTCCTCCGAGGGATATATCCGATTCAAGGCGGACTATGAGATCACTTCACGGGAGCTGTACGCGATCTATCGTCAATGGTGCGAGGACAACGCGGTGACGGCACTGTCTTCAAAGAGCTTTGCGGCATACCTCATCGGACACCAGAGCGAATACCGCCTTGAATACTCCAACAGAGTGAACGCCAAAGGCAGGTTTGTGAGAGGATTTATCGGGATTGAACCGCTCATCATCGTGACAGCGTAAAAAAATACTGACAGCGACTCAAAAATACGCGTATTTCGCGTATTTGACGTATGCGAAAAGCAATTACAGTAATTTCAAAATACGCGTAGTACGCGAAATACGCGTACTTTCAGGTCAGTACCACTTTTATTTTACTCTCATATTAAAGAAAGGCAAAAGAAAATATGTCAAACCGTAAACAGATCGAAGCTCTTGAAAAAGAAAAATCGGATGTTCAGGCAAAGCTCCGCGCAGCCACACACAGGCAGAAGTACCTCGAAGCAGCCGAGAAAAAGCTGACGTGGAAGGAACGCACACACAGGCTTTGCACACGCGGCGGTATGCTTGAAAAGTTCCTCATCAATCCGGGAGTCCTCTCCGATGATCAGGTCATGGAAATCCTGAAGTCAGCATTCAGGAGGGATGAAGTGACCGCGCTGATTCATTCTTTTCTCAGGGAAAACATGACGGCAGAGAACGAAGAAGACGGGATGCAGAGTTCCTGACCCTTGATAAAGGGCGCAATTATACACCGTTATCGGTGCTCACTGCGTTTTGATGATTCGTCTTGTGTGCTGACTCATCAAAAAACACAGGGATTTTCCCTGCGACAATGAATTGTCTACCCTGTTTGAAAGGAGCGTGATTCATGCCCTGTCCGCATTTCAAAATCACAATTGCCAAACGTAGCGAGAACAAATCCGCTGTTGCCGGAGCGGCATACCAGAGCGGCGAGCGGTTATTCAACGAGTACGACCGGAAGGTCAAGGATTACACGGGAAAGAAGGAGGTTGTTCACAGCGAGATTCTTCTCCCGCCGAACGCGCCGGAGGAATACCGTGACCGCGCAGCATTATGGAACGCCGTTGAGAAGGTCGAGAACCAATGGAACTCTCAGCTTGCAAGACGCATGGTCATCGCCATACCAAAAGAAATACCACCCGATCAGCACGCGCGGCTTATCCGTGATTATTGTCAGGAGCAGTTTGTATCAAAAGGAATGTGCGCCGACTTCGCCATTCACGACAAGGGAGACGGCAACCCGCACGCGCATATCATGCTGACCATGCGTGCGATAGGCGAGGACGGAAAGTGGCTGCCGAAAAGCCGCAAGGTATATGATCTCAAGGAGAACGGACAGCGGATAAAACTTCCGTCCGGCAGCTGGAAATCCCACAAGGAGGATACCGTCGATTGGAACGACAGAAAGTACGCCGAAATCTGGCGGCACGAATGGGAGGTTTCAGCAAACAAATATCTCAAAGCGAATAACCGTCCGGAGCGTCTGGATATGCGATCCTATGCGCGTCAGGGGCTCGACAAAATCCCGACAGTTCATCTCGGACCTGAAGCCGCCGGACTGGAGCGCAAAGGAATCCGGACGAACAAGGGAGACCTGAATCGTGAGATAAGTCGAACCAACCGTCTGAAAGCTGCGCTGAAAAAGACGATCCGCTCACTCATCGACTGGCTTGCTGATGTGAAGGACGCACTCCGCGAAGCTCTGCGCGAGGAAGAACAGGAGAAGACACTGCCGGAATATCTTCTCGATTACATGAGCAAGCGGAAAGCCGAGCGGATGGACTGGAGCATTGCCGCGCAGAACAAATGCGGCTTGACAGACCTCAGGAAAATCTCTCACGCGATTTCGTTTCTTAAAGGAAAGAATATTGCAACAGTCGATGAACTCGGTGCGGAAATTGAGCGCGTCACCAACGAATTAAACCGTATATCGCAAGAACAGAAGCGTATGGAAACGCTGCGCCGTCTTATCCGACATTCCGAGAATTACGAGAAGTACAAGCCGATTGATGAGAAATACCGCTCGATTCACTGGAAAGGTCAGAAAGAAAAGTTCCGTGAAAAGCATAAGGACGAACTTGACGCGTTCTATGCCGCCGACAGATTCCTCCGCTCGCACCTTGACGGCAGGAATCACAGCCGGAGCGAATGGAGAAAGGAGCTTGCGGGACTGGAAGAGGTCAGCAAGTCCCATGACAAGACGACCGAACAATGCAGGTCTGACCTGAACGAACTCAAATCCGTCCGCTATTGCGTCTCATGCGTCATGGCTGACGACAAGTCGAGCGAACAAAAACAGAATCACGAATTGAAAAAGCAGCAGGAATACGAACGCTGAAAAAAGGTGCATATGCTCCCGAAAAATCTTCTGTGCCTGACGATAACTACATACCCTCATCTATGTATCGGCAGTACGGAAACAGAGCTTATGCGTCTAAAAATGCTCGAAAAACCACCCGAAAACCTACAGATTTCAGTTCCGTCAAACGGAGAAAGGATTTATGCCTATGACAAAAGCGAAGGATGCCGTAATTACCGTAAAATCGGTCTACGATGGAGACAGAACCGACAGGCAAGCCTTTATAGAACTGATACTTCAAAGACAGCAAAAGCTCAGAGACGAGCCTCGAAATGAAAACAATATTTTAAATAGGAAGGAAACCGTTGACGGCGACCGCAATCAGACGTATAATTATATTACTCCTGATGCGGTATACACAGCCTGACGGGCCACTATGGAGGAAAATTTTATGAAAAACAGGACTGTGTACAGCCGAAACAACAAATTAAACTGTGAAACGGAGGTGAGAGCGGCAATCTACTGCCGCCTTTCCAAGGACGACAATCTCGACAGTGAGAGCGAGAGCATACAGAATCAGCGAAAGCTGCTAACCGACTACTGCACAGAGCAGGGATGGAAAATCGTCTCGTGCTACGAGGACGACGGAATTTCAGGTCTGAAAATGGATACGCGACCGGGACTACAGCGGATGCTTGACGATATAAGGCGCGGCAGGATTGATCTTGTCATCACAAAGGATTCAAGCCGACTTGCGAGAAACTACCTTGACTTCGGACTTCTCTTTGAGAAATTCTTTCCGAAGAATCATGTCCGGTATATCGGGCTGACTGATAACGTTGACAGCGAACGCGACGACGGATTCATTCCGATACGAGCGTATTTCAACGAGCATTACTGCCGCGACCTGTCCGGTAAGGTGCATTCGGTCTATGCAATGAAAGCGAACGAGGGACAGTTCACCGGATGCCTCGCGCCGTTCGGGTACAAAAAAGACCCGGCAGACAAGAATCACCTCATCATTGACGAGGATACCGCGCCGATTGTCCGCAAGCTGTTCGCCTACGCACTTGACGGTCACGGACCGAACTACATCAGACGCAAATTAGAGGACGAGCAGATACCATGCCCGACGTGGTGGAACAGGCAGAGGGGACTCAGAAAGGTCTATTCCAAATTTGAGAAGCTTGATCCCGAAAACGGACGCTTTGTCTGGGACTTCACGACGATTCAGGACATCCTCGCGAATCCGGTTTACATCGGCACTATCGCTTCACAGAAATCCGAGTACAAATTCAAGGTTGGATGGATAGGAGCAAAAAAGCCCGAGGACTGGATCACCGTCGAGAACATGCATGAGCCGATCATCGACCGCGAAACGTTCGAGCTTGTCGCAAGCAAGGTGAAAAGCCGTAAGCGTCCCGACGCGTGGGGAAACTACAGCATATTCGCAGGACTGATCAAATGCGGACAATGCGGCAGCAGCATGAATATCCGACGTGCGAACCAGAAGAGCAAGGACAAGATTTACACCTGTTCGCGCTACAACAAGTTCGGCGTGAAGCATTGCAGTCAGCACCGGATAAAGTTCGATACGCTCTATGAGATCGTTCTCGGCGAGATTCAGAAGTGTGCAAAAGCCGCGCTTGCCGATGAAGAAGCTATTGAGCATGAGCTTCAGATGCATTCAGAGAGCGGAGCGGTTTCGGAGCGTGAGGTCATCGAGCGAAGCATTTCAAGCGACAACGAACGGATACGCGAGCTTGAAAGAGTGATCGGACGGCTTTACGAGGATATGGTTTCCGGTAAGCTGAACGAGGACACATTCAATTCGATTCTTGAGCAGAAGCAAACCGAACAGGCGACGCTGAAGAACCGTGTCAGACTGAATTCCGAGCGGCTGGCTGAGCGTGAGCAGGAAGAGATCGACAGTGTAAGATGGATTGAGACGATCAAGGAATACGCAGACATCCGCGAGCTTGACGCGACAACGCTGAACCGCCTTATCCGGGTAATCGTGATCCATGAGGATTTGGACGGCGAGACTGTCCGCCAGACGTTTGAGATTCACTGGAACTTCAAGGGTTCAAACGAAAATACATGATAACTGAATAGATACCACAGACCGGAGAGCGCACTTACATAGTAAGTGCAGGGATCAGGGTGATGTCGATGAGTAACACCGCCGCCTGCTGTGAGTTGTGATTGTTCCTGCTATTTGGGGATGACACAGCT
>ENA-UOJE01002341-UOJE01002341.1-human-gut-metagenome-genome-assembly--contig:-C23-NODE-2341-length-14480-cov-7.315425_pt1 | contig 14480 bp, 10 predicted proteins | sample MGYA00242341_ERZ723888 | MGnify/ENA metagenome assembly ERZ723888 | reverse complement strand
AAATGTTGAATGAGGTTGGACATTGTGCGCGTTTCTCTTTTGGCTATCTTTTTCGTCTTTGCATACAGAACGTCGTCAAAACGAAAGGAAAATTGTTTAGACACGGAACCACCCTCTCATCGTCAAAGCCAATACAAAGCATATTATTTGTCTGACAATGAAAATTATAATAGCCTGCAATGATTAAATATAGTCGTCAGTTGACATTCAAATAATATTCAAATAATATTCATATAATATACAATTAAGGCTAGTATTCCGTTTTTTAGGTGGTGCAGGGATGAGAAATAAAAAGTTAGTAGCTTATACTCTTGGTGAAAAAATAACACAACTCCGAAAAAATATGAATCTGACGCAACAAGAAGTGGCAAATCGGCTGCATTTAGAGCGCTCTACATATGCGCATTATGAAATCGAAAAAACTACCCCTTCTGCAATAAACTTGTTATCCATAGCTCGCTTGTTTAATGTGACTGTGGAGCTTCTAATAGATGAAAAGTTGGCGATCCCAGTGTTGTATACACCAAGCTGTATGTTTTGTGGTGGAATACAAAATATCAAACAATTCGGAGAAAGGTTCATATGCCTGTCCTGCGCGAACAAAATTAAAGATCGTTTTGAGTAAATGAACAATATCACCATTTTGATGTGTTCATGACTCGGATACTACCATATCGCCGATGTTTGCTCCATGTCTATAAATCATACTTCCGCCGGATAGGAGGACCAAACTCTGCTTACCATATGCTGACGATAGCCGCATAAATGTCGTTTACATATCCCTGAGGTGACCGGGAAGCCCCCGTGTAATCTGGCCTATTCCGTAAGTGCAAACGATACCATCGCTGATTTGCTTATCCACCTGAAATTTTTAAAAATCCTCCCTCTCTTAAGCGGCGGTTGTTCCCCAAAAATTTTGATTACATGGAAAGTCAAAAAGCTTCCTTTTCTTCACGAGAACTGTTATACTAAAATGTACTTAAAGGGGCCGGAATACTGCTGACGAAGCGGATACGTCCTTTCTTCCGATAAAAATAAGGAGGCGTTTGTGATTATGACAAATCAAGTACATCGTGAACCTGATTTCGAAAATATCCGCAAGGTGCTCCAATGCCAGGTGCCGAATCGACCCACGCTGTTTGAATACTTTATGAATGGGGATGTTTACAAGGAAGCCGCCGGTATGTGGCCGGATGACCCAGATCCGGTGATGCAGCTGGAATACATGGCCAGAGCCTACGCCGCCTGCGGATATGACTATGTGAACACCTATGGCTGCGACTTTTGCTTTCCCACAGGGGAAACCCAACGCAAGGATACCATTTCCCTGAACGCCCATTCCGTGATCAAAGGCTGGGAAGACTTTGAAAAATATCCCTGGCCGGATACCAAGCACGGAGACTACTCGAGGCTGGAAAAAATCGCTCCCCTGCTCCCCGGCAAAATGAAGCTGATGGCTTCCGCCCCCGGTGGACTGCTGGAAATCGTGATCAGCATTGTAGGGTACGACAACCTGTGCCTGCTGATTTATGATGATCCCGGGTTGGTAAAAGCCATCTTTGACCGGATAGGCGGAATTTTGGTGGATTACTATGAGGAGTGCGCCAAATATGATACCGTGGGTCTGCTGATGGTTAATGATGATTGGGGCTTCAATACACAGACAATGCTGTCTGTGGCGGACATGCGAAAGTATGTGTTTCCCTGGCATAAAAAGATGGTGGAGGCCGCCCATAAAAACGGTAAGCTGGCTGTTCTCCATTCCTGTGGTTACATGGTGGATATTATGGAGGACATTATTGAAGATATGAAGTACGACGGCCGTCATTCCTATGAGGACAACATCGTCCCTGTAGAGGAGGCTTACCGCCGCTGGGGCGGAAGAATCGCCATACTCGGAGGAATCGACGTGGATTTTCTGAGCCGTCGCTCTGAGGAGGAAATCCGGCAACGGGCCCAAAACCTGTTAGATATGTGCGCCGAAAAAGGCGGCTATGCCCTGGGCTCCGGGAACAGCATTCCCGACTATGTACCCGCTGCCAAATATTTTGCCATGACTTCTGCAATCGTGGGGCGCTGATAGAGTCTTCTGCAAGATTTTTCCCTCCGTCTCGCGCCATGCCCTCCTTAGAGGGGGTATAATCGGTGACTATAAATAACCAAAATAGAAGCCAGCGTCTAGCAGTACGCTGGCTTCTATTTTGTGCGTGGAATCCATTGCCTCTATCCCTGTCCGTTCTTTTTGACCTGCCGCCGGTATTCCGCGGGCGTTACCCCTGTAAACTTCCGAAAGGACTGGGAAAAGTAAGATTGAGAGGAAAAGCCAGTAAAATTCGCCACCTGAGAAATGGAATAATCGGTGGTGGACAGCAGATTGCGGCTTTCTTCAATCCGCTTAGCAATAAGATAGTTAATCGGCGCGATGCCGTAATCCTCCGTAAAAGCGTGGGAAAGATAATACTTGCTGACATGGACCGCCTCCGCCAGCTGATCTAGCGTCAGCGGCTCCTGATAGCGCTGATCAATCAAGCGTTTGACATGGCTGCTCACCACGCTGGCTCGCCGGGAAGACGCCACTTCCATTTCAAAATCCGTCAGCCGGATCATCAGAATAATCAGCAATTCCAGAATATTCTGGCAAACGGCATCCCGATAGGGCAAATCGGTTTCGGCCTCCCGCAGCAGGGTATTCAGATAAAACAGTATTCTTTCCCGCTGTTCCCGAAAGCTGAACACCGTATAGCCTTCGGGGGCCCCCGGCTGCTGGAAGGAAAAAAACAGGCCGTCGATCCCCAAAACAATATATTCCAGCGGCCGATCAGACAGCGACATTTCCGTGTGGGGAATGTTGGGATTGATGATAACCATATCATTTTCCTTGACGGGAAAGGTGGTATCCTCCACCAGAAAACGTCCCTCTCCCCGCAGAACATAAAAAAATTCGGTAAAGTAGTGGGTATGCGGCGTACTGTGCCAATCGTTTTCATATTTAGCGCTGGTCACATACAGCAGCTTCGCCTCCACCGGCTTTTCTCGGTCGTCGGACAGCGCATACAGCCGATTGCTCATAGATCTTTTCCCTCCTCATATCGATCCTGTCACAATCTTGCTTAGATCATCAAATCAATTGATTTCCTCCAGTATACATTATTTTCTGGAAATCAGCAAGTTATCTACATCTCTCTGCTTATATATCGCTTGTCTGGATATAATATGTAGCGTATGTGCTGCATTTGCTTAATATTGCCATTGTATGCCTAATTTCTATCAATACGCATACACGAAATTAGATGAAACACCGAAAACAACAAGATATCTAAAATGTTGCGCAATATAAGCATTGAACAGCCATCGAAAAGCAGTATACTGGAGTTGTGAACAAAAGTCACCAAACCCTGCATCATTCCATTGTATAGAATAGAAGGAGGAAGCGCTATGAAAAAAGCAATTGCTTTGGGTCTGTCGTCCGTCCTGATTCTCACGGCATTCACCGGCTGTAAGGCTCCCGAGGATTCCGGTTCCGTAACCTGCGGCGTCGCCAAGAAAACCACTTTAAAGGTGGCGGCTTTGGAGTCCGCCTACGGTGCCGACATGTGGAAGCAGATCAAGGAAGCCTTTGAAAAGGAAAACGAAGGCGTTACCATTGAACTCACCATTGACAAAAACCTGGAGGATGTCATCAGTCCTTCCATGAAATCCGGCGATTATCCCGATGTGGTGCATTTAGCCACCGGCCGCCCCGCAGCTCTTACCGAAACCATGACTAAGGACAACGCTCTGCGGGATCTGTCCGCCATCCTGGATATGACTGTTCCGGGCGAAAATGTAAAGGTGAAAGACAAGATTCTCCCTGGATTCCTGGACACCTCTCTCACCAACCCCTACTCCGACGGCAAAACCTATCTGATGCCCATGTTCTATGGTCCCTGCGGCCTCTTCTACAACGCCGGATTGTTTAAAGCTAAGAACTGGGAAGTTCCCAAAACCTGGGATGAAATGTGGGCCCTGGGTGATAAGGCCAAGGCGGAGGGCATTTCTCTCTTCACCTACCCTACCACCGGTTATTTTGACGCCTTCTTCTACGGCCTGATGTATTCCATCGGCGGCGACGATTTCTTCCAGAAGGCCACCCATTATGCCGAGGGCGTGTGGGACAGCGCCGAGGCAGCCCAGATGTTCGATATCGTTTCCAAACTGGCTTCCTATACCGAGAAAACCACGGTTGCCAATGCCAACAACGATAACTATCTGAAAAACCAGCAGCTGGTTGTGGATAACAAAGCCCTCTTCATGCCCAACGGTACCTGGGTTGTGGGCGAAATGAAGGATGTGCCGAAACCCGAAGGCTTCGAATGGGGCTTTGCGCCCATTCCCGCGGCGAAAGCGGGCGGAGATCTCTACTCCTACACCTTCTTCGAGCAGATCTGGAGCCCGAAAAAGGCGGAAAATCCAGAACTGGCCGACAAATTCATCGCTTTCCTGTATTCCGATAAAGCCGCAGATATCTTCCGGTCCAATAAAGAGAACCCCGCCATCCAGCCTATCACCGGTATCAGCGATAAATTGGAAGGCGAAAGCAAAATGATGTACGGCATCTACAACGACGGCTCCATCAAACCCGCTCTGGGCGCTTTTGCCACCACCGATCCGGTGGAGGGCGTCAGCATGGCCGCCTCCCTGTTCGACACGGTCAACAGCTTGGTAAGCGGCGACAAGACCGTGGAGCAGTGGAAGCAAGCCGTCAAAACCGCCAGCGATGCGCTGCGGGCAGCTCTGAAGTAAAGTCATCCGGCAGAGGGGCATAAACCAGCATACACCTGCCGTTTCGCGGAGGAGGTTTTCGCTCTGGCCGCGGCCGTAAAGGCGTGAAATAACGGTGGGCGACTGACGCCCACCGTTATTTTTCCCGTTGATAGGAGAGTGAACACATGCCAAAACAAAAGGGAAGGGGCCGCTTCATCGTATTATGTGTGGCGCCGGCGGTCATCCTGTTTTTCATCTTTATGATCATCCCCACCCTGCAGGTTTTCTGGATGTCCCTGTATAAATGGGGCGGCTATTCCGATGAAAAGACCTTTGTGGGCCTGCAGAATTTCCAAAAGCTGATGTCCGACGCCCGGTTTCTCCAATCCTTTCAGAACACGGTGCTGCTGATCGTGATTGTCACCATCGTCACCATGCTCTTCGCCCTGGTGTTCGCCGGCATTCTGACCCGGGAAAAAATCCGCGGTCAAGGGATCTTCCGGGTGATCTTCTACATTCCCAACATTCTGTCCGTGGTGGTGATTGCTGCCATCTTCAATGCTATTTATGATCCCAACAGCGGCCTGTTGAACAGCTTTCTCAAGCTGTTCGGCGCCGGCAAGGATCCCATTCTCTGGCTGGGCGATCAGAAAATTGTCATCTTCAGTATTGCCATCGCCCTGATCTGGCAGGCCATCGGCTATTACATGGTGATGTATATGGCCTCCATGTCCGCTGTGCCGGAAAGCGTGTACGAAAGCGCCGGATTGGAAGGCGCAGGCCGGTTCCGTCAGTTTTTCCAGATCACCATCCCGCTGATCTGGACCAACATTCGCACCACCCTGACCTTCTTTATCATCAGCAGCATCAACCTCAGCTTCCTGCTGGTGAAGGCCATGACCGGCGGCGGTCCGGACGGATCCACCGAGGTTTTCCTCAGCTATATGTATTCGCAGGCCTATACCAACTCCTCTTACGGCTACGGCATGGCTATAGGCGTGGTGGTCTTCATCTTCTCCTTCGCGCTGTCGGCTATCGTCAACGCCGTCACCAAGCGCGAGCCGCTGGAATACTGAGAAAGGAGCGTACACCGGCATGAAAAACAGAAAATCCATGAGCGCCGATACGCTCTACAAGATATTCATCGTTGTCGCCCTTATCACCTTCGCCATCACCATTGTGGTGCCGGTGGGCTGGGTATTTCTCGCATCCATCAAGGAAAACAGCGAGTTTTATCAGAATCCCTGGTCGTTGCCCAAGGGCTTCCACTTTCAGAATTTTATCGATGCCTTCAATAAAGCCAACATGGGCGCCTATATGCTCAATTCGGTGCTGGTGACGGCCATCGGCCTGGCGATCCTGCTGGTGGTGGCGCTGCCCGCCGCCTACGTGCTTTCCCGCTACCGTTTCCGGGGCCGGAAGCTGATCAACGTCGCCTTTATGGGCGGCCTGTTTATCAACGTCAACTATATCGTAGTGCCCATCTTTCTGATGCTGGTGGACGGCAACAAGGGCCTGGGAAACCTGATGAAGCTTCTCCATGTGGAGAAGGGGTCTCCCCTCTACAATATTCTGGATGGCTTTCTGCTGAACAACATTTTCATTCTGGCTCTGATTTATGCCTCCACCGCTCTGCCCTTTACCATTTATCTGCTCTCCAGCTATTTTCAAACCCTGCCCAAGGCCTATGAGGAAGCGGCCTATGTGGACGGCAGCGGCTATTTCAACACCATGGTAAAGATCATCATCCCCATGGCGAAGCCCAGCATCATCACCGTTATCCTCTTCAACTTTCTCTCCTTCTGGAACGAATATATCATTGCTATGACCTTGATGACCGGGGATTCCAAAACCCTGCCGGTGGGCCTGATGAACCTGATGAAGGCCCAAAATGCCGCCGCTCAATATGGTCAGATGTACGCCGGTCTGGTGATCGTCATGCTGCCCACCCTGATCCTTTATATTCTGGTACAGAAAAAGCTGACCCAGGGGATGACGGTGGGAGGACTCAAAGGCTGACCGGTTACGCTTTTAGCGTAGGAAAGGATGAACGCTATGAATTGGCTGCGTGGCATTGCCGCCGCTGTTTTCTTCGCCGTATGCGTTGCTTTGGTGATCATCGGCCAGGCCAACCGGGGAGCGGTGTGGCTGCTGGTGATGATGATCGGTCTGGCAGGTCTGCTGTTCCTGCTATGGCTGTATAACCGCCGCTATACCCGGGCGGACCGGATGGCAAAAAAAGCAGAAAAGGCGGCGGACAAAACGACCGCCGATAAATAATGCTCCCTGAATAACACCGTTTGCGTAACTGTTCTTGGCCTGGAAAAGACCGGGAACAGAGCGCACGGAAGACAACACAACGGAACAGACAAATGATAAGCCTGTGGGACGGCTGAGAAGACCGTTTTCCTCCGGCCGGGGATGTTGTGACTTTTTTTCGATGGATCGCACAGAAAATTCGTTTCTCTACGGAAAGGTTGGTTAATCGATGGATAAACGGGAACAAAAAATACAGAAGGGCCGCGTCACGATTCCCACCGATGTGGATGTGGTGCCTCAAACCCTGGAGCTGCTGCAGCGTTGGGGCGCCGACGCTATCCGGGATTGTGACGGCACCGATTACCCGGAGGAGCTCAAAGCGGTAAATGCCAAGGTCTATTCCACCTATTACACCACCCGTAAGGACAATGACTGGGCCAGGGCAAACCCGGACGAGATTCAGCAGATGTACATCATGACCGGTTTCCGCACCGCTGAAAACGGTCCTCTTTCCATTCGGCTGATGGAAGGACTGTATCCGGACATGCTGGCCCCAAATACCCGGGATGACATCACCCGCTGGTGGGAGGTGGTGGATCGCACCACCGGCGAGGTGGTTCCTCCCGCCCAGTGGCAATACGATGAGGAATCCGGCTGTGTAATTCTGCCCTCGCCCCGCCCATACCACGATTATACCGTCAGTTTTCTGGCCTATATTCTCTGGGATCCGGTTCACATGTACAACTATGTCACCAACGGCTGGCAGGGCGTGGAGCATCAGATGACCTTTGACGTGCGCCAGCCTAAGACTCACGCCTTCACCATGGAGCGGCTTCGCCGCTTTCTCCAGGAACACCCTTATGTCAATGTTATCCGTTACACCACCTTCTTTCATCAGTTCACCCTGATTTTCGATGAATTGGCCCGGGAGAAATATGTAGACTGGTACGGCTATTCCGCCAGCGTCAGCCCCTATATTCTGGAGCAGTTCGAACAGGAAGCGGGCTATCCCTTCCGACCGGAATATATCATCGATCAAGGCTATCATAACAACACCTACCGCATTCCTTCCAAAGAATTCCGGGATTTTCAGGCTTTCCAGCGCCGGGAGGTAGCTAAGCTCGCCAAGGAAATGGTGGATATCACCCATGAATATGGCAAGGAAGCCATGATGTTTCTCGGCGACCACTGGATCGGCACCGAGCCCTTCATGGAAGAATTCAAATCCATCGGTCTGGACGCAGTGGTAGGCAGTGTGGGGAACGGCTCCACCCTACGTTTGATCAGCGATATTCCCGGCGTGAAATATACCGAGGGACGTTTTCTCCCTTATTTCTTCCCGGACACCTTTCACGAGGGCGGCGATCCGGTAAAAGAGGCCAAGATCAACTGGGTGACCGCCCGCCGCGCCATCCTGCGCAAACCCATCGACCGCATCGGCTACGGCGGCTACCTCAAGCTGGCTCTGGAGTTTCCGGAATTTATCGACTATGTGGAAAGCGTGTGCGATGAATTTCGCACCCTGTACGACAACATCAAAGGCACCATTCCCTACTGCATGGAACGAGTGGCCGTGCTCAACTGCTGGGGCAAGATGCGGGCCTGGGGCAATCATATGGTTCACCATGCCATCTATTTCAAGCAGAATTACTCCTACGCCGGCATTATCGAGGCCCTCAGCGGCGCTCCTTTCGACGTATCCTTCATCAGCTTCGACGATATCCGGGAGAACCCGGATCTGCTGCAGAACTTCGACGTCATCCTGAACGTGGGGGATGCGGATACCGCCTACACCGGCGGCAACAACTGGGCGGATCCCACGATTCTCACCGCCGTGAAGCGGTTTATTCGGGAGGGCGGCGGCTTCATCGGCGTGGGAGAACCGGCCGCTCATCAATATCAGGGCCGCTTCTTCCAGCTTTCCGGCGAACTGGGTGTGGAAGAAGAACGGGGTTTCACCCTGGGCGTAGACAAATACAACTGGGAGGAACACCCCCACTTTATCACCGAGGATACGGACGGCACCATTGATTTCGGCGAAGGCAAAAATAACATCTATGCCCTGTCCGGCACCGTTATTCTCTGCCAGCGGGAGAAGGAGGTACAGCTGGCGGCAAACGAATGCGAAAAGGGCCGTGGCGTATATATCAGCGGCCTGCCTTACAGCTTCCAAAATTCCCGGCTGCTCTACCGTGCCATTCTTTGGGCTGCGCATGACGAGGATAAACTCCGCACCTGGTTTAGTGAGAACTACAATGTGGAGGTTCACGCTTATGTCAAAAACGGCAAATATTGCGTGGTAAACAACACCTATGTTCCCCAGGACACGGTAGTATACCGCGGGGACGGCAGTTCTTTCCCCCTGCATCTGGAAGCCAACGAAATCCGCTGGTATGAGATCGACTGATATTGGGCTTTTCAGAATCGGTCTGGATTGTATAGAAAATAGATCTGTACCCTTTTGAGATCACAGCATAACAATCAATGGCTTTTCTATGCCTCCCCCCCCAGAGTCGCATTGACTTGTCCGTGCTGGTTTGACCCAATATAAGAATCCCGCCGAATCTGATATCGGCGGGATTTTTATATTTATTCCAAAATATACACCGCACATTCACCGGCGGGAAGAGAAAGAGCAATAGTGTTTGCGGAGGAGGAAACCAGCGTAGTCTGTCCGCTGCCTCCATCATATAGACTGACCCGATGCGTTTGTCTCAGGGACAGGGTTCCTACCATCGGCTGCTGATAATTCTTGTTCACCAGTACCAGATAATAAACTTCCGATCCGCTATCCCGGAAAATCCCTGCAATCAGAGAGGAGGGTATCCCTGCAATCAAGGAAGATGACTCGAGCGGATCAAGATAATACTGCTGTTCCTCAGCAGTGGTCAATCCTCCATGATAAAGTCCCACGGGTGTTTTATCCAGCAACAGATTGCCGATAGATTTGGCTTTGGTGTTAACAGCTGTCAGCGGAGCGTAAAGGGAAGTCTGGATACCGGTGGCATCCAACAGCAGGCCATAGGAAGTAAAGTAACTCAGCCCCTTGGCTCCATAAGCCAAGCCCGCATACATTTGCACCATAATTTTCTCCACAGTCATGGCGCCAATAGATTTATCTTCAAAATTTCCCACGCCCTGAAAATAATGCCAGTAAGGAATCCCACTCTCTGCTGCACGTTTGCGGACATAGCCCATATCCCGCCATAAATCGTTCCGGATCAACGAGGCATTGTCTCCGCTGGCAGCGAAAGGATAGTAATTCAAGGCCAGGACATCCGGCCTTATCGTACTCAGATAGCCGTCGATATACCTGGTATAAGAGCTATCCTGCCAGTTGTAATCCGACGAACCCCAGTTATATACGCCATAGCTGGGATAGACGCAGGAATAAGCCAGTTTATCCGGCGCGTATTTCTGAAAATACGATTTCAGCAATGCAGCCTGAGAAAACACCTCTTTGCTAGGCTCGTCCCACACAAAATACCCTTCCAGGCAATCGTATCCAGCTAAAAGTTCCACATAATCCTGTACCGCCTGCTCTGTGAAGGCAGGACAGACACCGCCGATACCGCCTACTGCGGTACTATCCTGGGCGATAGCTCTCAGCCCTACTGTTTCGCACGCCTCCAGCGCTGTCAACAGAGCAGCACGAGGTAAAAAGGTCAATTCTACTTGATCAATACCTGCCGCCTTGGTTTTGGACAGCCAATCCTCATACTGATTCCTGTTGTTGCTGCCGCCCACCGCAAAGAATGTGGAAAGGACAAAAGACTCCTGCTCCCACCGCCTTACCAGGCCTAAGTTATCCACCAATAGCAGATCCGTATCGGAAGACGCAGCGATAGAGATGAATGCATTTTGTCCCGTATAAAGCTTTGCGTCCTCATTATAGCCGTTGGATCTGGTCCACCACCAGGGCTTTTGGAAAGCAGAAAATGGAATTTCCACTACATCACCCGTGGCTGATGGGGTCACCACGGCCGTCATATTGCAGTATTCCCGTGTTGCTTCTCCCTCCACCACATTCTCCGGAAGTTTCAGCACCGCCGATCGAATGGTCACAGTCACCGTTCCTGAACCCTTCATCCACAGGCGCAGGGCGTTATTATCGCCGAAATCTATATATTGGGGCGGCTGCAAAACCAAAGCGGTTCCACCATCGATTCCCAGAACCTTCCCACCAACGCCTTCGGGAAGCACTCGGGCAGTTGCCTGGGTACCCCACGCGGCCTGCAGTGCATTGGTATCAGAATAATTATTGAAGTTATCCAGCAGGGAATACGCCACTCCTTGGTTGCCGGATTCCCCCTTAATTCCCCACAGAAGCGTTATATCATCCAGCAACAGGCTCCCCGCCGTTGGAGCAGAAAAGGCTATGGACTGAATCTGTCCCGGATAAAGCTCTGCATCCTCTTTGTATCCGTTAGCTTTGGTCCACCACCAAGGCTTCTGGAAAGCAGAAAATGGAATTTCCACCACGCCACCGGTGGCTGATGGGGTCACTGTGGCCGTCATATTACAATATTCCCGTTTTGATTCCCCCTCCGCCACATTCTCTGGAAGTTTCAAAACCGCCGTTCGAATAGTGAGGGTCACCGCACCTGATCCCTTCATCCAGAGCTGCAGAGCGCTATAGCCTGTGAGATCCATATCGGAGGAAGGTCGCATGACAAAAGTGTCTCCGGCTGCGATTTGGACCATCTTTCCTCTCTCTGTCGATACCAGGTCAGCATTGGCTTCACTTCCCCACACTGCCTGCAATTCCGATACGTTTGAATAGGATTCGAAGTTTTCCAATTGCCGGTCGACGCTTTCTGCCCGTGCAGAAAACATCGAGGACCCGACGCCCCCCACCAATAAAAGAACTGCTAGTGTGGCTGCTAAAATTCGCCTCGGTCCTTGTGTAAACATTTGTCTGAACACTGTCATTCCTCCTTTATAATTTTATTCTCTCTCCTATTTCATGGTTACTGAACAATCAAAAACGTTCCCGCGCAATGGCCTAAACAGCGTTTCTTTCGTTTAGATGCACGATACTGGACACGTTTGCGCGAATATCGTGCATCCGTCCGTCTCCCGAACCTATACGAAAAAACGACGGCAATCCATGCGCCCTGGCCGCCAAAAAAATTAGAGCGATTCTAAAAAGTCGCTGTGCTCACGCTTTTGTACGAAAACGCCAGTGAGCAAGACGGATACTCGCTGTTTTGCTGACGCAAAACAAGGGGATTCGACGACGCTCTGCAATGTTCTTTGATAAAATGACAGGCGCATTGGACTTTTCTGAATCGCTCTAGATTTTGGCAGGGGTTCTGAAGCATAGGATACACCAAAACCACTATTCCATTCACCGATGGTTTGATTCAGCAAGCATTATTCCAAAATATACACCGCGCATTCACCAGCGGCAAGCTCCAAGCCGATTCGATCCGTCGGCTCATTTCCTTTGGATACGGTACCGGCACTGCCGTCGAAAACGCCGACTTTTTTCTTCTCCCGCAATATCAAGTCGCCAGAGACAGCTCTGCGGTAATTTTTATTCACCACCATCAGCACCCGGGTATCTCCCTGGCGAAACAGACCGACAATCATATTCTCCGGCATCTCGGCGATCAGGGGAGAGGCGCCGGCATCATCCAGAAAATAGGCCATTTCCGCCTCTCTGTTCAATCCGGAATGATATAGGGCTTCCGGTTCTTTATCAAACAGATAGCCGCCGATATTTTTTACTCTGCCGTTCAAAGCGGTAAGAGGTTCATACAAATCGGTTACATAACCGTCCGCATCCAGAAACAGCCCATAGGAGGTATAATAACTCAATCCCTTAACGCCATAAGCCAACGCCGCGTACATCTGGACCTGAATTTTCTCCAGCGTCATGGCTCCGATCACCTTCTCCTGCAGATCTCCTACGCCCTGAAAATAATGCCAATAAGGCAGCCCTTCTTCCTTCGCCCGCTTGCGGACATACCCCATATCCCGCCACAGATCATTCTGTTCCAAAGACGCATCCTTGCCGCTTACGGCAAAAGGATAATAGTTCAGGGACAGCACCTCCGGCTCTACGGCAGCCAGATAGTCATCGATATATCGTGCATAGGCGCTGTTGCTCCAATCGATCTGGCTGTCAGTCCAGTTGTAGACACCGTAGCTGGGATATACACAGGTATAGGCCAGCCGGGAAGGGTCGTATTTTTTATACAGCTTCCGTAGCTCCTGTGCTTTTTCAAAGGTTTCCCGCGCCGGCTCGTCCCAGACGAAATATCCCTCTACACACTGGTAAGGCTGCATCAGCTCTGTAAATGATTTTACCGCCGCTTCGGTGAATTGATATTTCCCGCCGATGCCGCCCGCCTGATCCAAATCCTGGACGATACAGGAGAGTTGTAGTTCCTCGCATACCTCCACTGCCGTCAGCAGCGCAGATCGAGGGAGAAAGGTCAACTCGATCATATCGATACCCGCCGCTTGGGTTCTGGATAGCCAACTGCGGTATTGAATCCGGCTGCCGCTGCCGCCCACCGCAAAAAAGGAGGACAGGATAAAGTTCCCCTGCCGCCACTCATCAGACTGTATCGCGGATGCGCCAGAGGACGGAGAAGCAGACGATACAGGTACAGATGAATCGGAAGAAGCTACGGATTCCGGATCGACCGGCGCGCAGCCGGTCAGCAATACCACCGACAAGGTACAGACGATGCTTTGAAAGCGCTTCGGCAAAGATGTCATAGCCATCATCCCTTTCCAACATATCATTCCCGATAATTGCACATTATTGGACTTATCCATTTTTATTCTAACAGAACGCCAGCAGATAGCAGGGTGTTATATTGCCGGAACTGTGGTGAATTTTATGATCCCCATTCTTTCAAGCTTACAATGAGAACAGAAATTTTTCGCACCAAAGTTCGGGACATGCATAAAGTATAGCAGGGACCTCTCGTCCCTGCTTAATGGAAAGGATGCGACAAAATGGAAAATTGCAATTCCTTTGAACCCTCTACCAACATGATTGATTGTCGTGAACGTCAAATTTCATTCGGTATCTCTCAACGATCCACAAATTGCTGCCGCTCCTGCTGTACCGTCTGCTGCGTTCCCGGACCTACCGGAGCTACTGGCGCTACCGGGACTACTGGTGCTACGGGACCATCTGGTCCTACTGGTCCCACTGGAGTTACTGGCGTCACAGGACCTACCGGTCCTACCGGCCCCTCCGGCCCCTCCGGCGTCACAGGGCCTACCGGTCCCACCGGCCCCTCCGGACCCACCGGTATCACAGGGCCTACTGGTCCCACTGGCCCCTCCGGACCGACTGGTGTCACAGGGCCTACCGGTCCCACCGGCCCCTCCGGACCGACTGGCGTCACAGGGTCTACCGGTCCTACCGGCCCCTCCGGACCCACCGGTATCACAGGGCCTACTGGTCCCACTGGCCCCTCCGGACCGACTGGTGTCACAGGGCCTACCGGTCC
>ENA-UOJE01002336-UOJE01002336.1-human-gut-metagenome-genome-assembly--contig:-C23-NODE-2336-length-14501-cov-6.103558_pt1 | contig 14501 bp, 16 predicted proteins | sample MGYA00242341_ERZ723888 | MGnify/ENA metagenome assembly ERZ723888 | reverse complement strand
GCAATATTTTCTTTTAATCCGGCAAGGTATTTTTTTTCGTCTTCCCGTGCCTTGTCAAATGCTTTCAGTGCATCGTTTGCCTTTCTTGCCGCTTCACCTGTTTCTTCCAATGCCGCTTCGTATTTTTTCACATCCGCGGTTGCTTTGCTGAAATCCGCTGTTGCTGCGGTCAACTGTGTTCTCTGGTATTTGTATTCTTGATAGTTACTCTCCTGATCGGGAGAATTTTTCATAACAGAGTTATGCCAGTCAACACCTGTCTCTCTTACTCCGCGTCTTGCTTCGGACAGACGCTTCAACGCTGCCGCTCGTCTTTCATCGGCGGCTTTCAGTTTCAATGCCACTGCTTCCGAAGCATTGTCTGCCGCCGTCTGTGCTTCGACAAGCCTCAACCGTTCATGGGCATAGTTAATATTCTTGCTTGCGCTTGCATTGAGGACAGATACTGCGTTAGACGCTTTCTGTGCATTCTCCTCCGCTTTCCGCATTGCTTTCTGGTAAAGTTCAAGCTGTTCCTGTGCGGCGTTTACCTTCAAATCCGCCGCCGCAAGGGCATCAAGGTCTCCGCCTCCGGAATCAAAAATTTTCTGCCTCGCTTTTTTGGCGGCTTCGAGATTCGCCTGTCCTTCGTTGACCTTTGCCCGTGCCTGGTCAAGCGCCAGTGTTGCAAGTTTTTCTTTCTGCAATGTTTTTTCAAGCGAGACCATCTCGCTTGTCGCACTTTTCAATTTTGCGGCGGATCGCAGCCCGAGTTTCGAGGAGACAGCATCCGCAACTGCCTTTATCCCGATTGCCGTTTTCAGTGCAAGCATAGCTGTCGTAAGTCCACCGGTCAAAACAAGGAACCGTTGGGTTTCCGGCGAGGCTTTGGAAAACACATTCATCAGAGAAGTCTGTAAATCAATTGCTTTCTGATATGCTGGGACAAGATTCTGTCCGAGAGCTTGTTTGAATTCATCAGTCACAGTTTTATTTCTCTGTAAGCTGTTGACATACGTCCCGTTTGCCCTTGCATAGTCCCCGAGGGCGTTTTTGCTCTGATTTGTAGCAATCTGCAACACAGCAAATGCTCTTGCCATGTTTTCATTGCCTCCATAGAGACGCTTTCCCGCTTCATAGAATTTTTTGTATTCTTCGCTGTCCTGTTGAATTACAATTCCAAGACTTTTTGCCATACGTGTATTACCGATAACCGCCTGAGCCAGTGCATTGGTCGCGCCCTCCGCCCCTCCGGCATAATTGGTATAAGCGGCAAGGTCGGCGCCCAGACGAGCGATCTTGTCGGAATAATCAAGAGCATTATCAGCAGACATTCCAAAACCGACAAGCATATCACCTGTAGCAGTGAGCATACTGTAGGCACTTTTCCGGTCAAGATCAAACTCTTTACGCAATGCTGCAAACTTCTTTTCTGCATCCGGTAAAACTTTTGCATAGGTGATCTTGAACCTGTTAAGCTGTTCGGACATATCGGCATACGCAGCTACCGCCTGATCTCCCAGACGCTTGAAGACGCGAACAGAAGCGAATCCTGCGACAGTTTTCAGTAACTGATTGCTTTTCCTGTCCGCCCGTTCCACGGCATTGGTGAAATTCTCCACATTAGCGGCATCGGACTTGCACGAAATAACTAAGGTTGCGGTATCTGTAATCGGCATCTTGAAATCTCCTTGTTTTCATTAAAGAGAAATTGTCAATAGTGACAGGAAAACATCTGTATTTTTTATTTACTCTCACCCAGCCCCCTTCCGTGCGCTCCGTCCGACTTGTCCGTCAGGTCTGTTCAGTCCGGCGTCCGCGCCCATCTCGCTATCTCGCTATCTCGCGCGCCCGTCTTTCTCGCCGCCGCAAGACGTGCCTTTGTTTCTTCGATCTGCTGTTTTTCGTAGGCGTTGGCGTTGCGGATTCTTCCGCCTTTGCCGTGCTTCTTCGGCGGGGGTGTGATGTTGTATTCACGCATACTCGGCAAACTGTAATATGCGTTTTCCTTTTCCTGTTTCTGGTCCGACGTGTAACCCAGGGACGCGAAAGCGATCTCGCGCAGGTCATACAACAGAAACAGCATTTCCTTTTCGTGTCCGGTATCATACAGTATCTTCCGGCACGCTTTCAGCCAGATTAAATCCCGGAGGCTCAGCGGTGAAAGCATGGAATGATCCCCGCTTTCCGCACATTCCCGGATCAACCCGGGATAACCGCTGGGCTCTCCGGTCTTCAGTTTTTTTCCGCTGCCGCCGTTTCCTTATTGACGGAATCCTCAAACTCGTTGGTGAACATGATGCAGCGTCCGGTCAGATCAAGTGCCGCCTCCCAGTCAAGTTCTATCAGTCTTGAAATATCTTCTTTTTCCATGCCGACGGCATGTTCGAGGACAATGTAGACGCGCTCAATGGTGGCTTCATACCCTTTGCCGTCGTTTCTGAACGTTGACCACAGATTCAGACGGTTTGCACCTGTCAGCGGTTTGTAGGTAACGTCCTTTTCAACTCCGAGGATTGTGATCTTGTCCTTTTTCTCCGGGATTTCACGGGCGGGAATGTTGCTGAGGTCAAGTGCCATGTTTTTTCTCCTGTTTTTGTTTTATTGGGCTTGTATTTGAATTGAATTGCGGAACTGTCGGTGAAAAAATCCGCCCCGGAAACGGCAGGAAGGGGAATCCGTTCCGGGACGGGGGGGAGTGCGGCGGATTATGCGTCGCCCGTCGTCTTTTGCGGAATGTCAAGACACGTGATCTCGATCTGCATTGTTTTGTAACCTTCTTCACCGGGAACGGGAGAAGCTCCGGCGGCAAGACGGACAAAACAGTTGTTCCATGTTTTCGCCTCGGCGTAATATCCGGTGACGGTGTATGTGATCATGGTGCCGTTGATCTGCCACTGCATGATCTGTTCTTCCTCTGCGGCGGACCATGTGACGGTCAGCGTGACGGCTTCATATGTTCCGTCGTTGACAAGCGAATTCGCTTTGATGAACTGGGAAATGAACTTGTTGACCGTCGGAGAACCGATCGTCGGAATGACCGCCTGTTCTCCGTAGAGGTCAAGTTCAATCGTTTTTGAACCGTCGGAAATCTGAGTCAACACCTTGTCCGACGTCATTTTTGTCTTTGTGGAAACAGCCATTTTAACGCCTTTCTTTTTGATTTTTTATTTTGACTTTTTGAATGCCCGTCATATAATATGGATTGTCAAGTATCAGCCTGATATCCCTGAACCTGAATATATTTTCGCAGCTTGTTGAACGCCGTTTCAAACGACAGTTCCACAAACCGCGCCGGTGCCTGCCTGCTCCATCCTTCGTTGAGTTTTCCGATGTAGGGAACCGCGTTTGCGACATACAGCGTATCTTTGCCGTTAACGGCGGAAATGCTGAATGTTTCAACCGCGCGCCCTGCGTCCAGCGTGTATTTCCCTTCCGGCGGATTTGTCATGTCAGGCCGTCCGATGGAACAGTTCCAGCCCCAGCGCGCCCGACCTGTATCAACCGGTGTGGAAAGGGTAATCTGTCGGTAGAACTCAAACATGAACATCCGCATCAGCTTCGGCGCATGTTCTTTCTTTGTCTTGATGTACCGCATGACGTTTGCATCGTTTCTGCCCAGCTGGAATTTCATGGTTCATACCTCGCGCCTGCCTCCAGCACCAGCCGGATGTAGAGAAGAACGGGCAGGTAAAACAGATTCTTTTCAGGCTCTGCCGAAGCCGCGCCCCGGGAAAACCGGGTAATGGTTGCGCCGGCTCCTGTCCATCCGGACATTGAAATTGCCCGTTTTTGCGGATCGCGGTCAAACAGTCCGAAGACGGATTCAATTTGCGTTGCCAGTTGACCAGAACGCTGTGTACCCTCAAGAATCGGAACCATGACGTCCAACTCTGCAATGATTGTTTTACTTTGAAGCGTCTGCGAATCCGCAATGAATTCCGCGCCCTGCGGGATGGTGAGGCGGCAGTATTCCTGCGCCTCCGGAGCCGAGGCGTTTTCCCTTTGGATTTTATCAAGATCAAAAATTCCGGCGGACACGACACGCCGCATAATTTCACAGCGTATGCTTTCCACGGGATCTGCGGTCATAATGGATTCAGCCATGTTTTAACTTCCTTTTTTTTACTTTCTCAAGGTGAACCGGAGCTTTGCCGGAACCGGTTCGCCGGTGGATTCATCATTCATCAGACCGATGGCTGTAACTCTGCGGATTTTCCATTCGTTGCCGCCGACTGACAGACTGTCCACTCCGTTTTTGATTCCGTAATCACCGGACAGAGGACGTATTTCATCCAGTGTCTTTACCATGGTAGGATCGCCCCGAAGCGGCTTTCTTGCATCAAGATATCTCAAATAGGAAATCTCCGTGACGAAATCTCCCGCAACAAAATTTTTCCCGTCGATCAGCCGCGCGTCGATTTCCGTAACGCCTTTGATTTTTACCGTGCGTGATACCCTGACCGTTCCGCTTTCGCCCGGAATCGGCGAATACGGATTCTGTTCCGCGACAATGTTCCATGTCAATATTGCCGTTACATCGTTGACTCCTTCGATCGGAGTAACAGCCTCTGCAATTTCCTGTCTCCACGTGCTCATAAAAAAACTCCTCTCTTCCCCTGTCCTCGCGCCCATCCCTTTACCTTCCGCACTGTCCTGTCTTTCGCCCAGCCCCCTTCCGTGCGCTCCGTCCGACTTGTCCGTCAGGTCTGTTCAGTCCGGCGTCCGCGCTCCCCGGCAATTTTATTTCTCAATCCAGCCGAAAGAGATTCCCCCTTCTGCCGAAGACTCGGCAGCAAGAATCCCCCCGTTGTTTTCCAGAATCCGGCGACAGTTCAGACAAAGCACGTCTGCACGAAATTCCTTGTCAAAGACCGTGCCGTCCGTCGAGATGATTCCGAGTGTGGTTTTCTTGTCATTCTGTGTCGGGTCTTTACCGAGATTCATCAGATGAAGCGCCTGTTCACATGTCGCCCGTTTCAACCAGTCGGGAGCCGCATCGTTTTCATAGACGAATATCCCGTTTTCATCCTCGAATTTACAGAAATCCTTGATCTGTTGAGTCGCCGTCTCAAGAAATTTTTCCTTGTCCTCTCCGTCCCATGCGGACGCAAATGCTCTTTTCTCGAAATAACTGTCTGCTGATGTCACGTTGCAGTATGCCATGATTCCCCTCCGTTCTTACGGTATTCCGCCTCAATCTTCTTGAAGCTTCTCTCGCAGGACATGTCAATTCCCCTTTTTTTCAGGAATTCCAGATACCTTACCCGAAGCGCCCGCCTGTCCTCCACCTGTTCATGAGCGCGTTTTTCACGCCCCGCCTGTCCTTCCTGTCCTTCCTGTCCTTCTAGTCTTTTTTGTATTCCCAGTTCTTCCAGAATGTCCATATCGCTTGCGGATACCGGAAAAACTTTGTGTCCTCTGGTGAAATCGCTGTTTTCAAATCTGACGACGGCATGATGCCGGTCACGGCTGATGGATAGGATTTTCATTTCTTCCTCCGCTTGATGGTTGTAAAAAAGCCCCATTGATGTGATCGCCGGGGCTGGACGCGCATTCGTTCTGTTCAATCCGGCTGTTTACTCGGTGACAGTCTTGGTGAAAATCGGAGCTTCTGCGCTGGATGCGATGGTGACGGGCTTCGGTGTTTCCAGCGCGTCGAGTGCATCGGTGGCCTTTGCGAGTCCGCGAACCGGGCAGATGCGCTGGCCGCCGTTGATGAATTCGAGCGTGAATTCACCAAGGATCGAACGCTGAGAACCGTCGAAGTCCTTCGGCGTGGAATCCCAGTCATGAAGCTGACGGCCTGCCAGCCAGCTGAGACCGAAACCGGCGGAATCGCAGACGATGATGTCCGTGTAGCTGAATTCCGGTTCGGCGAAAATCCGCATCGGCTGCCCGGTGATGTCGGAATACACCTCCATGACATACGGGCCGCGTGCCTGATCGCCGCGCTGAACAAGAATCTTGTCCCTCATGATGTTGGAGAGAACACGGCACTGCGAGGAGTGACAGACAATCGTGTCTGGGCTTCCTCCGGCGTTCAGAATCTTTTCCGCAGCGTCGTTCACGATCTTGTCCGTCAGCGGAACATTGTTCACCAGATGGGAAAGCACATTACCGAATTCATACACGCCTCCGGCGGAACCCTTGACGGATGCGGTTCGTTCCGCGCGGATGCCGTCGATCGCGGTCTTGTTCAGCTCGCGGGTGATTTCCAGCATTTTGTACTCCAGCTGGCGCGTCATTGCGTTTTCCATCCCGTAACGCTTGACGGCAAGAGAAGTTCCGGACAGCACCACGTCGCGCCGGATGATCTGCGTGAAGTTGTGATTTGTCCCCGTGTAAACCGTTCCGTCGTCGCCGGAGCGTGTTCCTTCATTCTTCGGAACGGCGATGATGGCGAGAATGTCGTTTGCGGCGATTGTCGCGGCGGTCAGGCTGGAACCGTGGGCGGCGGCAAGCGTTACGGTGATCTTGTTGGCTGCGCTGTCAACGGCCGTCACGCGGAAAACGGCGGAATCTCCCTGTTTTTTAAGGAGAGCGCCGACGGGAAAATGTTCTTTCGCGCCGGCGGTGGTCAGCGTGAGAACGCCGTCCGCGTTGGACGTGACTTTTTCCGTGTAGCCGTCAATCACGTTTTCGTTCCATTCGTGACGCGTATTGATCGCCTGGGCACGTTCCGCGAAAAGCGAAATGAAGCGGGGCGTGTTGACGACCATGTTGTTCAGCACATCGGTAAGATCGCGCTTCAGGTTCTGGTAAGAGTAAGAGTAGTCCATAAATTCTGTCTCCGTTTTTTATTTGAATTCTGGTGCGTGGGCAAGCATCCCCATGGTGTCGCCGTTTTTCTTTGCCGTCTCGTAATCGGTGTTTTGAGTGCCGATTGAAGCGTTGCCGGGAGCGGCTTTCCCCGGTGTGGAGGGTTTGATGCAGCGGTATTTCTCTGCGAATTCCAGAAGAAAATCCTCCGGCAGCTTGTCGCCGACCGGATTCAGTTTGTCTTTCGTTTCATTCAGGCTGAATCTGTCGAACAGCGTTTCCTCCACAAGCGAACCGAACAGTTCCTTGTCCACCTTGTCAGGCAGGGCGCGGACTGCGGCGCGAACCAGATCATTCCGTTTGTTCTTGAGCGTTTCGGCTTCAAGGGCCTCGCTGCGTTCCTTGAATTTCAACAGCTCGTTGATCTGTTTCTGCTGTTCCAGATATTCGGTTGTTTTCGTGAAATCCGGCTTCGGCTGCGGCTTGTTCACTTTCTGAATGAGCTCCGAAAGTTCCGCCGGTGTTTTACCCAGATTGACAAACTCGGCAAGCTGTTCCGGCGTCATGTTGAGGGCTTTGAACGGCGCGAGTGCGGACTTGGCTGTTTTTGAGATTTCTCTTTCATCCTTCAACGCCTTGAATGCACGGTCGTTGTCGTAACTGAACACTCCATCCTGTTCCGTTACGAATTCTCTCATTTCTTCCGGTACTTCTTCGATGCTTTTTACACTGATCTGAATAGCCATGCTATTCTCCTCTCGCATTTTTATGATTTTCTGTTTCCGACCGGCCCATGCCTGCGGAGAAACCGTACACATTGCACATGTTTCACTTAATAAAAGGTGTCAACTTTTCAGCTCCGCTCTTTCCGTCCCCCTGTCCTCTCGCCCATCTTTTTTCAGTGATCAGTGATCAGTGATCAGTAAAAAGCAGGTCAAAGGGTACAGCCCTTTCTTCCACTAGCCACTAACCACTAGCCACTGACCACTATCTCGCAATCTTTCTATCTTGCAATCTCGTAATCTCGCATTATATTTTCTTGTCGGCGCTATCGCCGTGGATTGAAACACCGAAACGATTCCTTGTCCATCGCCTTGAGCTTTCCAACGGTATAGGTTCTGTCCGGATAAGGCGGAATAAAGTCCTCCACCTCGTATTGACCGGTCTTCCAAAGCTCATAGTCGCGTTTGCCGAGCCAGTCGCGCTTTTGCTGTTCGCTCATTTGCAGAAAATAGTCTTTGAATTTCATGCTGCCCGGAACTTGGCTGTATGCCGGTTTGCCTGTCCGCGCTTCAAATTCTTTCTGCGCCTCGTAATAATATTTTTTCCGTGTGGACTCGGAAAGGTCGTCGAATTTCTTTCCCGGATGCTTTGTTTCATACAACCGCTTTGCTTCCGCGTTGAAATCGGCGTTTGCCGCCGGGCGCGGAACGTCATCCCCCATGTCCGTAAGCTCCGTTACCGGGATAAGTACACAGCGGCAGTTCGGATGCTCCGGCGGAACAGGATGCGGTTCCCCGGTTTTCCAGCGCATACGGCTCATGGACGCGCATCTCACGCAAGTCCGGCCGTCCAGCGTGTCCATCCACTCCACGCCGATCACGATGTCGTCGTTCTCGCGATAGAAAGCGTCTTTCGCCTGATTTGCAATTCCGCAGCAAAGTGTCCGCGCAAGATTTCTCGCATGGGCGCGGGAGGTTGACAGTATCCCGTCGGCGTACCCGCCTTTTTTTGTTCCCATGATGAGACCGGCGATCTCCTGAATCGTAAATCCGTGCACGATGCCGGTGTTCACCGTGTTTGCAATCCGCATCACATCACCGTAGGCGGTATGCGTCCACCATTGATCCCATGTCTTGTTGATCTGTATGGAATGTTTCAAAAGCTTCTGCGCATGTGCATCCGTGAGATGATGAAACGATGATGCTTTCTCGCCTGTCAGTTCCGAAAGTATTCTTTTGCTCCACTTCGTTTCATTGTCGATCAGTTCCGGAGCCTCCTCCCGCAGTTTTTTTTCCGCCTTGACAAAAGCCCCTGCCCGGATTTTCTCAATTTTTGATCTGATGTATTCCAGTTGCTCCGTAGCTTTGGCAGTATTGACTTTGTAATTCGCCTGAACGTCGCCAAGCAGTTCTTTCAGACGCGCGATCAGTTCCCGGTCCGAGTCGTCCAGCGTATCCGTGATGATCTGTCCCCATGCTTCACTGAGCCGTGTAAGATTCGCCTGATGTGTTGCTATCTGTTTTGCCAGTCCGGCAAGTTGTCTTTTATCTGCCATCTATATCTATCTCCCCTGTCCTCTCGCAATCTCGCAATCTTTCTATCTCTCTTCCCCCGCGCCATTTCCATTGAATCCGAAAACCTTTGCGACACTGTTCAGACCGCCCTCTGCCTTTTCCGCCTGTTCCATTTCCAGTTCCCGCTTCACTTCTTCCCACGGTCGTGGTTCGGCCAGTCCGTTCTTTTCAATGTATTTTCTGACTTCTTCATCAGTCATTTGAAGTTCGGCGGCGGACGCGGCAACCATGGCGCATTCCTGCGCGGTCGCTTTGATCTCGGCGAATGCGCTGGACGGTGTGAAATGAATGTCCCGCGCGGTTTCTTCTTCGCTCATGCCAAGCCACTTACCGGCGAAACGCAAAATATTTTCGATTGCTTTTCCGACATTCTGATTAATCCGCATCAAGTCCGCCGTCTGACTGTTCCGATAGAGCTGCATTGTTCCTACGGGCGTGTTTCCCACTCCCTCCTGACCGGCGAGCGAAACCCCCATTTCTCTTGCTTCTTCTTTCATCTGTTCGATGTTCTGCTTCTGCATGTCAAGCCCGACGCCGGAAGGCGATACAAACAGGAAATCCGCGTCCTTATCGATAAACACGGGAATATCCGAACTCAGCGTCATGTTGTCTTTTTTCGTTACGCCTTTGAATACGGCAATGGGATCGGTGGTGAGAAAGATCGCAGTCTGGTGATCGCAGTCGGCATTCAGAATGTGAATGCTCTGAAGACAGAGATTCAATAATGGAGGATTCCGGTAGTCCGTGAAATTCATATCCGCCGGATTGATACACACAAAAGGAATGCGGTTCAGTGTCCTGCCATACTTTGTCGGATAAATCAGCTCGGTGCATTTGGATTCCTCCGGCTTGTCCACATTGAAGCTTTCCAGCGAGGCGAAGACTTTACCCATGGTCCTTGCGTGGTCTTTTTCATTTGCGTAAACAGGAGTTCCCGTATTTGTGTAACGGTCAATCACCGTTCCGCTTTCTCCGAATCTCGCCTGGTAATATCTCCCCTTTTCATCCAGCGCCAGAAGCGTGATCTGGGGATAATACACATCCCGCCATAAAGCCGTATCATAAACAATGCTGGAAGTATCCAGCAATACTAGCTTTGCATAAGTTTCCCCGCCGCTGGAAACAACTTTCGCCCGCAGGAATTTCCGGCACTTGTATTCGTTGATGTGAAATCCGATTGCCTCGTCCTGATCCGGTTCCAGCAGAAGACAATACCTGCCGGACCGCAGGATATGTTCTCTGACTCTGCCCGCCATGGAGTCGAGCCCGTCGTGATACGGCGTTGCATATTCCCGCATGAAACCGAGTATTGAGGCTTTTCCGTCCAGCCGGATGTCCGCCGGTGATGAGCTGAGTATCCCGCACATTTTATTCAGGGTCTTTGCCGCAAAGTCCGGCAGCTTGCCGCGCCCCTTGTAAGCCTCCCACGCTCTCCCGCGCGTTGCGCCCTGTTTGGATTTCGGACGGTAAATATATTTATCGTCCTTTGCTTTGACCGCCAGTTCTCCCCGGAATACATCGTCGCACAGCTCCCAGAGGGGAAGCATCATGCTGTATTCCGGATCGGCAAGCTGTTCAAGACAAAGTTGCGCCGCTTTCCTGCGGCTGATGGCGTCAATGGATTTCGTGATCATGTTCGGGCAAGCTCCGTATTGATAAAGTTTTCATCTCAATCAATACGTTCCGTCAACTTTTCGGCTCCGCTCTTTCCCGTCCCTGTCTTTCGCCCAGCCCCCCTTCCGTGCGCTCCGTCCGACTTGTCCGTCAGGTCTGTTCAGTCCGGCATCCGCGTTCCCATCTCGCAATCTCGCTATCTGATTCAAGTCTCGCCCGCTCAGAAACTCAGCGAGATCTCCCCGACTTCCGGCACCGCATACGCCCCGCCTGACAGTTCGGTCAGCGCCCAGACCAGAGCATCCAGCCTATCAGGAGAATCTTCTTCCGATGCTCCGGTATAATTGCACATTTCATCCTCCAGAGCCTGAAATTCCCCGACGTGATGCACCAGTCCCCGTTCATAGAGTGCGGAAATCGGTTCCGCGCGAAGAATCTTCCCCCTCGTCGCGCGGACTGCGGAATAAGAAACACTGGCATCTATCCCGCGAATCACCGTCTCGACAAGATCACCGCCGTTGTTGACTTCCGCAATCACCCGGTCCGCATCATAATCAACGTAAAGATCAATTGCCGTTTTCGCCCATTCATTCGGCGTTCCCTTCCTGCTCCGGTCATCCAGAACATAATATTCCATTTCACCGCTTGCCGGATTCCTGGCGCGGCCCGCGATGACGATTCCCGTTTCATCACTTTTTTCCGCATTTGTGACAGCCGGATCAATTGCCACCACCACCCGTTCCAGATCCACCGGACAGCTTCTTACCCGGTAAGGCGAAATCATGCTTTCCCGTTTCCAAAGCGCATTTTCATTGTCATCCTGCCATTCCCCGTCCCGGAACCGCGCGCGCTTCTTTGCTGACATGTTATCCAGTGTCTCCATGTAGGAACTGGACAGGTTTTCCAGATTGTCCGCCGGATTCATCCGCATATTCGCATAGTTTTTCGGATTCGATACCGGTCTGTTGTCGATTGGATTCAGCCCCTGTATGAACAGCTTGTAACTCCAATGCGCCTTGCCGACCGGATTCTCGTCATAATAGAAGCGGTTCCGGAGCTTTTCGCATTTCTGCGCGTTCCTGCTGTATGCCGTCTCAATCTGGCTGTAGGAAAGCTCCGAACACTCATTGAAATACATCGTGGAATATTCATTGCCGAGAATCTTGTCCCCCGCGTCCAGACCGCCGAACCAGATTTGCGACTTGTTCGGAAATTCCACATAAAAAAGCTGTTTGTTGATCAGATAAGGCACATTCGGAAAACAGATTTCCATAACGCTGGGAAACGTATCGTTGATGATGGATTTGTTGATATCGACGAAATGCTTGCGGATGCAGCAGTGCCGCGTCTTCTCTTCCAACAGAGCGCGGAGAATAACCTGCCGCATGATGATAAACGTTTTTCCGGAACGTGCCCCGCCGAACAACAGAGTGTTCATCGCATCTCCGGTCAACAGACGCACAGCCTCGTATTGCATCAAAGTCTTCTTAAATGGTCTTCTTTCCATGTCGCCTTACCCCCTCGCATCATCCGCATCGACATGAACGACAATCGGCTGGGAACTCTTGACTTCGGTCTCTGTCTTCTGAACGTTCTGTAATTTGTGGTGAACGGAAAGAACCCATTGTGCCATTCCGCTGTTCAGCTGGTTCATCATGGCAAACTTCTGAATGCGGCTCGCCTCGATCTCCTTCGCGCGCGCAATATATTCGGAAAACGGGGGATATTTCTCTGACAGATAGGAAACCACATCTCCGTAAAGTTCATGTTCAAGTAGAAAATCCCTGATCCAGAAATTCTGCTGTTGCTCCTCCATCCATTCGATGAGTTCTTTTCCGATTTTGACAGCTTTCTCTTCGGACCATTTTGCCGCAGCGGAATTCCCTGGCAGAAACATCCCCTTTTCATCCCTTTGCGGTCTCCCCTTGTTCTGTTTCGGACTTTTAGCTTTCCGTCTTTTCTTTTTTCCCGGTTCCGGCATTGACATCTCCCTGATTGATTCTTTCAATCAATAAGCTCTGTCAATAACGCTTTTCCTGATATGCATCACTCTTGCAAGTCTTACACTCTCATACTCTCCCCTGCAGTCCCCTCTCTTTCTCTCATTTTTGGAAAGTATAATTTATTTACATAATTTATTTACAGAGACGATTAGGAAATTGCGATATCCATTTTTTGTGCTGCTGTGAAACAATAGGGTCTTCAATAACTTCTCCCGTAAAAGGGTCAACATAAAAACGATAATGCCCATAGCAAGGAAAACCATTTTGAACAGGAAGAGCATAAAACGCGCTTGTATTGGGTGGAGGCAATTTTGCACTACTGGAAATACCACATTTGTAGGTAAATTGGGAACACCTCACTAAGCAATTTCGATGCGCTAAACCTTGGATATACTTTTCTTTCGGATGGCTGTAACGGTTATCTGTAGCTAACGATGCATAACAATAAGATGGAGTCAAGATATCCAAGTTCTTGCCATAGACCTTATAATTATCTTGAGGAGCACCATGATGTGGCCCGAAAAGCATTACGGTATTCCCCGCCTTTTGAGAAACAATAGATAATCTTTGATCTCCAGGCCACGTTATAATATTTTTATCTCGGAACATCAAAGAAAGAATCCCTGAAGTGGCATTCTGAATATGGTCTCTATTTGATACAAGATCAGGATGTCTGATAACTAAAGAAAAAGGATCGCATGTATATATTACACGTGGAGAATCATCAATCTCAAACCGCCCATGCTTTTGCGAAATATTATCAAGACGCTTAAAAAGATGTTGAAGTTCTTTCTTAGGACGATCTATCAAATAATAAACTTTATTAACAAAAAACCTATTTGACATTGTCAACTGATCTAATCCCCCAATATGATCCATATCATTATGAGTGATAAATAGAAAATCAACATATATACTTCTCGGTTGTCTGCAAACCCACTGTACAAATGAATTCAGTTTTGGACCTACATCAATAACAATAAAATGCTTTTTATTGGTATCATCTATGATTTCCAAAGTAGATGCATCGCCTTGACCAACATTCCAAAAATCAACTTTTATTTTCATGAATGCAATATATCCATCTGATAGTTGGAATCATCCGCAAAGCTTTTTCCTAACAAATTAATATCCGAAATATAGATGATCTCATTGTGAAATCTTTTTATCATCGCAGAAAAACAATCTCCACGCTTTAAGTTCATTAATATAGAAGAAAGCATGACAGGAATATGGTCTGTCTTATTATTAACACGCCACTTCACCACAATTTCTTTACAGGTAATCTGTTTTACAGTTCCTTCTTCAAACATTGGAACATTAAGATGTTCTTGAAAAGACACATAATCAATAGTCTCTATTATCTTCATCCAAGTTACTTTTTCTTTATCCGTAAGAGCATCATTTTGAGCTTTTCTATATAACAGACTAAAATGTCGCCACATTTCTTGCCTTACTTTAGGTAACAAAGAAGTATAAAATTGTAAATCCCAGTCTGGTATTCGATAATATTTACCGATTTTATCAATTGTAAGTTGTTTGGTTATAATAACAGGAACTGTGTCAGAAAACAAAAAGCAAGATATGTCAAGCGGCATATTCTGAATAAGCTCTTTTTGTAGATTGGAACTTAAAGGCTCAAAAGAGGGATCTACATCTCTGTTCCAAGATATGACATTTTCAGTCTTTTTTAACGTGATAGTTTCATCTTCTTGAAATTGTCCATAATTCTGTCTAATTTCTATGTTATTGAATAAAGCAGATGAATTATTATCTATCTTTGAAGGTAAATCAGTAATAATATTCATCATATCCAGTCCTCCCTTGCAAATAAATCTTTAGCTTC
>ENA-UOJE01002332-UOJE01002332.1-human-gut-metagenome-genome-assembly--contig:-C23-NODE-2332-length-14527-cov-9.192855_pt1 | contig 14527 bp, 12 predicted proteins | sample MGYA00242341_ERZ723888 | MGnify/ENA metagenome assembly ERZ723888 | reverse complement strand
AGGGCTTGCCCCTAGCCTACCCTCAAGGAATCCCATCATGAGCACAAGACCACGAGTCATCGGAAACGGCAGCATATACCAGGTTAAAGAGGGTGTATTCCAATACCGCTTCAACCTCGGCAAGGATGCAAAGACCGGCAAGTATGCCTATTCACCCAAGAGAACGCTGCACTGCGAGGGCATGAACAAGAGAACGCAAAACGCGATGCTCCGCAAGGCTTTGGAGGAATACAAGGAAGAGTTGAACTCTGGGATTGTCCGAGACAGCGGAAATCGTACTGTTGCGGAATACGCTGAGGACTTTCACAGCCTAAGGGAAGACAGCTTCAGGTCGCCGCTTGCCTATGCCCGTGAGGGCAACTACATTAGCCACATTCACGAGATGTTCGCCCATATCCGCCTTGCTGATCTACATCCAGACGATATACGGCATATCTACGCAGATGCTCGCAAAAAGGGAATGTCAGAAGCCGAGCTGCACGGAACGCACGTCAAGCTCCGACAGATTCTCCAGGATGCTGTGGACAACGAGCTCATTCTTCGCAACCCGTGCATTCCGGTTAAACTTCCCAAACCCACCTATCGGGAAAGAGATCCGCTTACAGCAGAAGAGGCATCGCGCTTCCTGTCCTGCCTCCTGGCCGAACCGCTGTCAGCGAAGGCAACGGGCACCATGCTTTTACTCCAATGTGGCCTCCGACGAGGCGAAATGCTTGGCTTGACCTGGGAAGATATCGACTTTGGACAACGCACGCTCAGCGTGTCGAAGCAATATACCAATGACAAGACCCTCAGAGCACCAAAATCGAAGATGAGCCGACGCACGATAGCGATTAACGACTCCCTGGTCAGTTATCTCAACAGGTGGAAACAAGAGCAGCAGGTTCAGCTCAGCCGATATACGCTCGACCAGGACAACAAGACCCCCATCGTCAACGGAATAAAGGTCATCAAAACAGAAGATGGCAAATTCGCCACGGTGGTAAACGTCGATGGACACAACTTCGACCGCTGGTTTCGCGACTTCTGCGTCGACAGCGGCTTCGGGAGCTACAGCAATGTCACCAGGAGATTCAAACGCGGCGGTAAGGAACACATACGGGGAACGGGTTACAGTGGACTTGTTCCCCATGCCCTGCGGCACACCCAGGCGACGCTCCTGATCGGCGAGGGCGCAGACGTGAAGACCGTTCAGGCGAGACTTGGGCACGCATCCCCAAGCACAACGCTCTCCATCTACTCCCACGCTATCGAGGCAAACGACCGCAAGGCTGCAGACGCGTTTGGTGAGCTCATTTCAAAAGAAAGCAGCTCATAAAGGAAGGACCGGGGTATACCCGGTCCTTCCTTGCTTTAAATATTGATGGACTAATGGCGATAGATCATCGCCCCATATGGAGCTTTTTCCTCCCAAGAAAATGACGAGGCGTCACGAATGGGAAAAACGCCGATTATAGGTGCCTTCATCCATTCGTTGGCATTAAGAATCGCACCGTTCTTGTCATAGATCGGCTCGACTTGGGCACTTTGGATATCACGAATCCCCAACCAGATCTCGGCAATCGCATTAAGAACCTCATCCGTAGAGCACGCTTCCTTTGAGGACAGATAAACAAAGTGCGGGATTTCATCACTTGCATTCCGGACTTCTAGAACGAAAGCGTAGTCGCACGCCGCGGCGTTCGACTCATTGACCACCGGCCAATCGTCGGGGATAACGAGATACGAGCCGCCTCGCAAGTCAACGCGTTTCATTGATGGCCCTTTATCGACAAGGCTGTCTTGTGGGACAAATCGCAGCATGTGGTTGCGAAGGACTTTGTAATAGGAGAGCTTGTCGTTTAAATCGTCGGCAGCGAGCGAAGTGGATTCGACATCGCTATATCCACCAAGCTCATCCTGAATAGACTTGATCCGTTGCGCACAAAAAGCACCCAGCTCTGCAGCCGCGCCTTTATTGACCCGGAGACAGAGGGTCGAAAGAAGGTCGACCACTTCTCCTGGAGTCTTAAACTCTTCCGGATGTTGCTCTTTGAACATGCTGATGTTGTCATCGGTCTGCTCGAGAACAGTTGTTCCAAACTTGCGCTTTTTCGGTTTCTTAAAGTAATCCATTTCATCCTCCAATCGGTTTTCATAGCAAGTATAGCCCTGTTCTTCGAGGTAGAAGTGCTTATCAGAAACTTTTCGGAACTTTTTCTGAATCTTCAACGCTATGATTGCCAGAAGCAGTATCATCGAATTGTGCAGAAAAGCGAGTGCCAGAACGGAGGTGCCCGAGAAAGGCCGCAGAAATAAAAAGCCGCCCACCCTCCCCTCTAGTCGCCAAACTGAGGTGGGGAGGAGTGAGCAGACCAAAGGAGATTCTACCATGGTAGATTCCACTGTTCCCAAAGCGGGCGTCATGCCCGCTCCTCCTCGCATCGTTCTGGGGCGCGAGCGCTTGCTCGGCGTCACCGAGATTCGCGAGCTGACCGGGCTTGGAGAGGTTGCTGCTGCGTCCTTGATGAAAGAGAGCGGGCGCTGCCTCAAGCTTCACAGCCGCCTCTTCGTCATTGAGTCCAGTTTTTTTGAGTACCTTCACGAGCTGGAGGTGACGAATCCGTGCAACCTGTAGCCAATAGCTCGTTCAACGTCGAAGCCGATCAGCTCAAGACATATATCAAGGAGATGAACGGGCGTAAGCCCATGGCTCATATACGTAGCCTCCCCTCTCTCGACAAACTCATCGGCGGTGTCGTGCCCGGAATCCTGACCATAGTCGGAGCGGCACCAGCCGCCGGCAAGACGACACTCCTCAAAGTCATCTCCGACGACCTCGCCTCCCAAGGCGTACCCACTGTCTTCTACTCCGCAGAACTCCCCGCGTATCGCATCGCCCAGAAGGGCATCACGCGCCTTGGCAACGGAGACTTCAGCCTTTCCGAGGCGACCGGAGCCGTCCCCGAGAAGCGGAAGGCATTTGAGCGTGCCTGCGCCACCTACGCCGAGACCGTAGCACCCAACTCGTGCATCATGGACGGTCAGACGTCCATGGAGGACCTCTGCCGTTGCATCGGTGACTGCATTCACGTCCGCGGCCAGCATCCCGCTCTCTTCGTTGACTACCTGCAGCTCATCGCCGCGACGTCCCTCGACGTCCGCGCGGAAGAGCGCGTCGTCATCACCGCCTGCGTGCAGGCACTCGGAAACATCGCCCGGACGTATGACGTCCCCGTCTTCCTGATCAGCAGCGTCGCACGAGACAAGTACAACGACGCGAACACCGAGCTCAACGTCTTCGCGGGCTCGCAGGGTATCGACTACGGCTCTGATAACGCCCTCTTCCTGCAGGTCGATGGCAAGGACAAGAAGGAGCGGAAATACAACTCAGAGCTTGACGTTCGTCCCCTGCTTGTTCGGGTCCTTAAGGCGCGTTATGGCACGCTTGGTAGCACCAAGCTCATCTTCGACGCACCTCATGCCACCTTCTACGATCAGGAGAGTTAAGCCATGCGCGGCAACGCAAAAACCGCGCACATCAACGTCCGTATGACTGAGGAGGAGCGTGCCGCCATCATGGCGCGCTCCTCCGCTTTCGGCATGACTCCATCGGCGCTCATGCGCGAGTCCGCACTTCGCATCGGGGAGAAGCCCGCCAGGGTCGCCGACGAGGCGACGCTGCGGCAGATTCTTTATCAACTGAAAAAGGAGGGTGGGAACCTAAACCAGGCTTGTCACGCCCTCAACGCATACGGATCAGACGCGCAGACATCCCAGCAGCTTGCAGACGCCGTCCGCCTGGTGTCGAACACGGCGTCGCAGCTTTCAGCCCTCCTATCGAAAGCCAGGGAGTAACCATGAAAACGAAACTGCTCACAGCACTCGTATCATCCATTTTCCTAGCAGTCCTCGCATGCCCCGTGCTCGCCGCCCCCATCGACGCGTTCGTCGCCGGGTACGGGCTCGACACATCGGCAATCCCCGCAACGTTCGACGCGGGGACCGTCCTCGGCTGGTGGCTCTCGGGCGGGTTCGCCGCCTATCCTCTCGGGGTCTTGTTCGTCTTCCTCCTTGCACTCTGCACCTGCGTCCTCATCGCCTACTCAAGTGCTCTCAAATCACGGGCCGAGGACGGCGGCGTGCTCGGCGACGCCTGCGTAAAGACGGGTCGCGAGGTCGTGAAGGGGTCCATGACCTGGGACGGCTCGACGATCCCATCGTCGCGCGGGTTCGTCTATGGTTTCACCAAATATCGCGGTAAGCCCTGCTATCTCTACGAGCCGAAGAAGATGATTTTCGTATCAGGGGCCACGGGGTCTGGAAAGTCGAGGTATTGCTATCTACCGAGTATCGATTTGCTCTCCTACGGCGACGCCTCCAACGGCTCCGAGCCCGCGACCATCGTCGTCTCAGACGTGAAGAACGAGCTCATAGAGCTCACGGGCGACGAGCTCGCCCGTCGCGGCTACCGCGTCCTCCTGCTCGACACGCAGCACCCCTATCGCGGCCAGATGTTCAACCCGCTCAAGCAGGTGCTCGACCTCCATGCCGAGGGCCGGGACCAGGAGGCAGAGCAGGCGGCGGACGCCATCGCGTGTTAGCGTCAATCTATTTTTCACCAGTTTCGCTAAACAGGCGCACCGTTCGCGCAAAGGCGGTTTCGCCGGTTGCGCTAACGCTTTTTCACCGATTCCGGTCACGGCTTGACGGGGCCGTCCCTCGGCAGGTCCTTCAGCCTGTAGGACCTGCCCGTTATCTTGACCAGGTGGCAGTGGTGGCACACCCTGTCCGCGATCGCGCTCGCCGCCACGTCGTCCCCGAACACCCTGCCCCAGCCGCTGATCCCCACGTTGGTGGTGATGATCGTCGAGCGCTGCTCGTAGCGCGTCGATATCAGCTGGAACAGCAGGTCCGCGCCCGCGCTACCGACGTCGAGGTAGCCGAGCTCGTCGATGATCAGCAGCCTCGAGTGGGCATAGTACTTGAGCCTTTTCTTGAGGATGCCGCGCGACGAGGCGTCCTCCAGGTCCTCGACGAGCCGGGCGCAGTCCACGAACCTGACCTCGCGCCCCGCCCTGACCGCCTCGATGCCCAGCGCGACGGCGAGGTGCGTCTTGCCCACGCCGGGGCTCCCCACGAACAGGACGTTCTCGGCCCGCTCGACGAACCTCAGGGTCGCGAGCTCCTCGATCTCGGCGCGCGGGACCGACGGCTGGAAGTCCCAGTCGAAGTCCGCCAGCCCCTTGACGTAGGGGAACCCCGACGACCGTATGCGCTGGTTGGTGATCCTGACCTCCCGGGCGGCGACCTCGACGCGCGTCATCTCCTCGAGGGCGGAGGCGAAGCCCCGCTCGCCCGCGGCGACCATCCTCACGTAGTCGGGCAGGGACGCCGCCATCTCGTGCAGCCCGAGCGCGGAGAGGTTCGCCTGCGCCCTGATCGAGGGGCTACCCTCCGCGACGGCGCCCATCACGCCCCTCCGAGCGAGTCGAGCAGCGCGAGGTTGGCGCGCGCGGCCTCGGCGATGTCCGCGTCGGCCAGGCCGCGCTTCCCCTCGAGGGCCTGCCCATAGTGGTCGGGGTCGTAGTTGATGGGCCTCGACGGCCCGGACGCGGCGTCGTGGACGGCGACCTCCTCGCCGGCCATCCTCACCACGACCTGGCCGCCGGGCATCGCTATGACGCTCACGCGCCGGCCGATGCAGCGCCTGGGCACGGACCACTCCCTGCCGGCGGCCCTGACGAGCATGGTCGGCGGGACGGTCTGGACGCTCACGTCGCCCACCATCGACTCGAGGAGACGGAGGTTCCCGATGGGTCGCAGGCTCTCCTTCTCCCGCATGAACAGCGCGTCGGGCGGCAGGCCGGTGGTGCGGTTCGGCTCCGAGTTTGCCTGGGCCTCGATCCGGGCCACCGCCTCGGCGAGGCCGCTCCACCCGGTGAACTCGCCGCCGTAGGCGAGCAGGCGGTTCAGGAAGCGGTTGGCCGACTCGTCCTTGCCCTTGGTCTGCGGCGAGCGCGGCGCGCAGAGCCTGAGCTCGAAGCCGGCCTCCCGCGCGAACCGCCACGCCCTCTCCTGCCTGGTCCTCCTGCGGCCAGAGACGGTCACCAGGCACGACATGTTGTCCGTGATGCACTCCTCCGGGACGCCGCCGAGGCGGGTGAAGGTGGCGAGCAGGCAGGACAGCAGGTCGTCGAGCGTGCGGCTCCTGACCGGCATGAAGCGGTGCTTCCGGGAGTAGCCGAGCGTCGCGGTGAACACGCTGAACTCGAAGACCTCGCCCTCCGAGTCGACGAGCCTCATGCCCTCCTTCCAGTCGAGCTGCAGCTGCCTGCCCGGGGGCGTCTCGAACCGCGGGTGCGGCTCGCGGCCGCCCACGCCCCCGAAGGGCACGTCGCGGGCCCGGCACCATGCGGTGAAGGCGCCGTACCCGGGCAGCCCCTCCCCGCGGCCCTCGCGCAGGAACGCGTACACGGCCATCTTGGTCATCCCGGGCAGCTGGGCCTTCGCGCGGATCACCTCCTCGAGCGGGTCGAAGGCGCTGCCCCTCGCGGACCTCCCGTCGGCGGCGGCCTCGCCCTCCCGCCAGTACTTGGCGACCGTGTGCCGGTCCATGCCGTGCCTCCTCGCGATCTCGCTGAAGTTCGGCTTCGCGCCGGACCCCCTGTAGACGTTCAGCTCTCCCATTACGTTTCGCTCCATATCCCGCTCCTCCCGGGTCGGATACCCGATCGGAGCATAGTTCCGTTAGCGCAGTTGGTGAAAGTACGTTAGCGGGGTCGGCGAAAGCGCGTTAGCGCATTCGGCGAGATGCGTTTGCGAAAGTGGTCAATTTTAGATTAGCGCTAACATCGCGGAGCTCGTGGTGCAGGATGACGAGAAGGGCAAAGGCTCGCACTGGACCGCCTCGGCCAGGGGCCTGCTCTCGGCCCTGGTCCTGCTGGTCTCCATGTCCGACGAGTGCCCTGTGGGATCGAAGCACCTCGCGACCGTCTGCGAGGTGCTGGACCGCGGCACCGAGGCGGAGGGCGACGACCCGTCCGAGCCCCTGAAGGCCGTCTTCCGCGCCCTGCCGAGCGGCCACCCCGCCAAGGGCAGGGCGTCGCAGTTCGTCTCCTCGGGCGGCAACGAGCTCAGGAGCATCCTCTCGACGCTCAAGGTGGCGCTCCGCCCGTTCTCGTCCGCGCCGGTCGCATGGATGACGTCGGGGTCCGACATCAACCCACGAGCGGTGCTCACGGAAAAGAGCGCAGTATTCCTCCACGTACTCGATGAGGGCTCGCCCTACAACTGCATAGCGGCGATATTCCTCTCCCAGCTCTGGGCTTCGGTCCAGGCGGTCGCGGACGTGAACGGCGGCAGGCTCCCCCGCCCCGTGCAGATTCTCGGCGACGAGTGGGGCAACCTCCCCCGCGTCGAGTGCCTGCCCGCCCTACTCTCGCTTGGAAGGTCATTACAAATCTATTGGACAGGGGCGTGTCAAGACATCTCCCAGCTCAATAAATACGGCGAGCGAGACGGCCGTAGGAAGATCCTCGCGAACTGCGGCATCAAGGTCGCGATGAAGCTCGCCGAGGAGGAGGACCGCCGGTACTTCACCGAGCTCATCGGCAAGACCACGCGCCACACGCAGGGCACGAGCAACGGCAGGGCCGCGTCGGGCACATCCTCCTCGACGTCCTACAGCGAGAGCGCCGACGACGTGATACATCCCTGGGAGTGGCGCGGCATGGCCCCGGACCGGGACGGGATCATCGTCGTGAAGCACGCGGACAACGGGATGCCCGCGTGCCGAGCCGGGGTCTTCCGCTCCCCCGTCACCGACTGCACCAACACGCCCACAAGGGGGCACTTCGACCTCGGGATCCCCGAGCACGAGGCGGAGAGCCGTCGCGCCTACCAGCGCCGTCTCGACGAGTCCGCAACTGAGAAGATGCGCGAGGAGGTCCCGACCTGGTGCCCAGAGTGGCCCGAGCCGGAGAAGAAGAACGGGAGCAAGCCGAACGGCAAGTTCAGCGGGCTCTCGCTCGACTAGGGAGGCGACCATGACGGCGATAAAGCAGACGAGCGTCTGCAGCAAGAGGCACCTCTCCCGTCTCAGGGACTACCTCTCATGGGACCGCGACAAGGCGCTCGCCCACGGCACGCAGAACATCATCGACGAAGACCGCTGGTTTCAGGAGATGGCGGACACGAGGGCGGCCATGGGTCACGACAGGCCCGGCAAGGCCGGTGCCAGGTGCACCTACATGCAGCACCAGATACTCGGGTTCCTCCCCGACGAGTGCGACCTCAACGGCGGGAAGATGACGCCGGAGCTGTGCATACGCTATGCGAGGGAGTACGTGGCCGAGCGCTACCCCAACCAGGAGGTCGTGATGGTGCTGCACCGTGAACGCTGCCGCGCGGACGCCACCGACCGCTACGCCGTGCACTTCGGCATCAACCGCAGCGATCTGGAGACTGGCCGAAGGCTCGACGAGGGCCCCGCCCGAAAGGCGGCGGCATCACGCGTGAAGACCGTCCGTGCCCTGGACGAAAGGTACGGCCTCAGGCAGCTTGAGCGCGGCAAGGCCAACTCGCGCGTCCACGCGAGGCAACCCAGCACGGAAGAGCGCGACATGGCCCGAAAGGGGCAGGCCGAGCGCTCGGAGAACGCCCGCATCCGCGTCGCGGTCGCCCGCCGAATCGAGGAGGTCGGGCGCATGCGCGTCTGCCCCGACCGGATGGGCGAGCTTGAGCGGCGGCTCAAGCGGGACGGCATCGAGCTCGCCAGGTCGAAGGGCGGGAGCCTCCAGTACCGCTTCCCCTCGAAGTCTCTCGGGGGCATGAGGAGGGTCAACGGCGGAAGGCTCGGCTTTGCCGTCGACCGCTCGACAGGCATCGCCGTCCGCTTCACGCTGCGCGGGATAGCGACGGCGATGCGGGCGTTCTGGGAGCTTGAGCGCAGGGCGATGGAGAACCAGAACGGCCGAGACGACTGAGCATTTGGGCCGGGACGCAACAAGCGTCCCGGCCCCGTCTTTTTCCCTTCGGCGAGCGCGGCCGCGGAGCGGGTCTCCCGCCCGCCGCCGGCGGGCCAGCGGAGTCCGTGCAACGGAATCCATATCTTGCCTGCACGGAGCGAGCCGGTTGCCCAAGGCAACGCGAGCCCGGGCAGGTGAGCGCCGGTTGAGCCGACGCCGAGGAGACGCGACCCATGGGGAGCGTCGTACGGCGGCGCCCGGCGACCCGGCGCGAGAGGCCCAGCCCGGCGACCACGGCGGAGCGATGGCGACTTCTGGAAGCCATCGAGCGCAGCCGTTCGGCGGGCTGGGCCGGCGTGAGCGGAGGCGGACGCAGCGCGACCCGGGGGAGCGTTGCCAGGGCGCCGCAGCGAGCGCGCCGCCGTGCGTCGCGGGGGTCCCGCCCATAAGCGGGACCCGTCGGCCGCAAGGCCGATTGCCACGCCTCGGCCTTCTCGGCCTGCGCGTCGGGGAGGAGTCGGCAAGTAGCCTCTCCCCGATTCACGACGGAGACCTAAAGCCGCTCGTACGCCCCCTTCACCAGCTCGCCCATAAGCTGCCTTCGCTTGCCTAGGAACTCCTCGTAATCGAGGTTCTCGAACCCAACGGGCAGGGCATGCTCCTCGCAGTTGCGGCGATACTCGTCCTCCCCCAGCGCGTCGCGATACCTACGAACGTACTCGTTCGGGGCGTCATCCGAGATGTAGATGTTGTTCTGGTAGTCAACGAGGGTGAAGTTGCCTCGGTTGCTACGCTGCGAAAGGTAGCCCTTGGCCTTCAGGTAGTTATCTGGGAACAGATGGTGCTTGTCCAGGGCCTTCTTGGAACCCGACGAGCCGGTAAGCAGCAGTTGAGAAAGAGGGGCCGTGCTGAACAGCGCCTTGGCACCGAGCACGACCTGGGCCGCGACGAAGCCCCACCAGGTCGGACCCGTCGCCTCGTTTGCGTCGAGGGAGCTGGGCAGCGTGATGGAGAAATAATCGTCCGTCATGATGGCGGCGAGCCTACGGTCGAAGTACGCCCGGAACTCATCGGCTGTCTCAAGGCGCGAGACGTCGTTAAGCTGCTGCTCGAATTCGGATTCGAAGGACCCCACATAGAGCCCCGTTATGGCTGCGGCGAAATACCAGCGTCGCACGAGCCTGCGCACAGCCAACGGCTCCATACCGAACTCGTAGCGCCCGATAAGGTAAAACGCATAACAGAACATGAGCGCATTGCCCGACCCCACCTGGTCAGAACAGACATAGCCCGCCTCCGCCAGCGTGTTGATGAAGGCATGCCAGTTGTTCAAGTCGAGCACGAGATCGAGGGCGCGGCCGAACGTGGCAAAGTTCTCGGCCCGCGTCTCGGGCGTTGTTTCCTTTGTCTTGAGATCTCTTCCACGAAGAATCTGGTAGGCGTAACGCAGGCGACCCCTCTTGAATCCCACGCCCACCGTCGCGCGGATGATGTGCGTCGGCGAGAGAGTCATGAGCGGGTTGTACGAGGTGCCCTTTGCAGGCGCATAGCTCATGGCGCAGAATCCCTCGATACGCTCCCTCATGGCGGGTTCATAGACGGAAAGCAAGGTCATGATGAAGTCATCCTGCTTAAGTGCCTGTCCCTGCGAGTTCACGCGCACGAAGATGTCCGATACGGTCTCCTCGTCAGCCGATTCGGAAATCTCCAACGTCGGCAGAAGATAGCGCTCAAGCCCGAGCAATGCGTTGAGCCCGTTCTCGACGGCGTCCTCGCCGTCATCGTCGAGTTCCGGTTCACCCTTCTTGGCATTTGCCTCGTTAAGGCGCTTTATGAACGCCCTGCGATAAGCGCTCAGTTTGTTATCGTGGTTCGCCGCGAAGGCCTCGGACACATCTGGCACGTAACGCGCGTCCCTCTCAGTCGAGGCGTCGGCATTCTTGAATGCGCGCGCGATGGGGTCGTAGGCGATCCTCACCGTACGTTCCCTGAAGTTCTTATCTCGCACGGGCACGCCGTACAGCGAGCTCAGGAGAGCGGTGAGCCTCTGCTGTCCGTCGATGACAAGGGACTTGGGGACGGCATATGTCTTTTGGTTCGAGCCTATGGCAGACCTCTTGCCCGCGTCGTCGCTCGGAGAGTCCCACAGCATCACATAGCCGATAGGGTATCCGCGAAGCATGGAATCAAGCAGATCGCGAACCTTTTCATTACCCCACACGAAAGGCCGTTGCAGATCAGGCAGGCCAATCTTGCCCGTCTGAACATCCTTCAGGATGTTACCGACCTCCAGCGATATGGGATTGTAGATAGAGTTGGGCACTATAGTTCACCAACTTTCTCGGCGTAGAGGTTGAAGAGATGGGCGACGATCTTCTCCTCGTCCCCGCCGAAGTCGACGCCATAGGCAGCTTCAACAGCAGCGTCGAGCGCCTTATGCGCGGAAATCAGCTCGGGGAAGAACGTCTCGTTCTTGGGATCGTACATGTCCGCAAGCGTCGCACCCTCCTGGACGTCTCGGGCGTCGAGCACGGCCTGGGCGCAGCGTTCAACCTCGTTCCTTTGCTCTTCACTGGGCTCGGGCCAGACGAAGTTGTTGTAGACGATTCCGCCGGAATAGCGGTAATCGGATTTGAGCCGCCCCGCGACCGTGCGCATCCATGCGTTGTGGAGCTGTGACTGAAGGACGCCAAAGTGATAGAGCGTCGCATTGGGTATTAGAAACACCAAGTCACTGCACAACGTCTCAGATCCGACAAACCCCATAGGGATATACCTTCTACGCTCTGACGAGACTTTGGGGACAATGATGGCAGTCGAATTAGGAATGATTTCAGTACCGAAATGGTTCGGCCTCTCGGCTGCTTTCAAGGTCTGCTTCCTCGAGCTACTCAGGCGGTAGTTTCTAACGTTCTCGATTCTCTCCCTACAACAAGGAAGGCCCTTGAGATCGGCCCACGAAGCCTCCCCCAACCACAGGCACCATCTCTCAATACCCCGTATGAACTCCTGCGATCCAAGCCATTTATGAAAGTACTTCTCAGCCGCGGGCTCTTTCGAAAGGAACGCCGCCTTCTCCTCCGGTGTGAACAGATAGTTGCCGCCATCAATCGGTTGAGAGCCGATACCGATAGCGGGCACGTCCGACAAAGGCTTGCTTCTGTTCCAGATGAAAGCGTCGGGCGCGTTCTTCAGATAGGCGTTGAGCCGAGGAACGGCAATCCGGTCTTCGTCAGAATCGGGCGTCGCATGATAGAAGAGCGTCTTGTTCCCCGCTTCGCGGGAGAACCCGACGATGACGCAGAACACGTGTGCCTTGTCCGCCGCCTCGTTGTCCCAGCGGAAGGTGTTGTGTGCGAAGTCGATGTGGATACCCAGGTCGTGCAGGGGTTTCCAGAGGTTGGCAACCTGCTCGCCCTGACATATCGAGTTGGTAGAGACCAGGGCGCAGCGCGTACGCTTTCCCTGCGTGAACCTCGCGGCCTTCATATACCAGGCCCCGCAGTAGTCGATGTTGCCCGCGTTCTTCGCTCCGTCGAAGACCTCAAGAAGCTCTGCCTTCTGCTCCTTGGACTGGTTGCGAGCACCCAGGAATGGCGGGTTGCCTACAAGATAAGTAAGGTCATCGGGGAACACCTCGGACCAATCGGTCCTGAGGGCGTTGCCCTCATGGAGGTTGCTGAGGCTCCTGAGCGGAAGGAAATCGAAGTCATAGCCGACGTATATCTCCTGCGTTTTACGAAGCATCTGCTCCTCGGTGATCCACAGGGCGGTCTTGGCGACCGAAACGGCGAAGTCGTTTATCTCGATGCCGTACAGCTGGTCCAGGGAGACGCGGACGGGACTGTCCTGCGCAACGACGAGGGACGTCTGTCCCGCGTTGCCGGTCTCCTCGCTGAGCTCGTCCTCGATGATTCGATTCTCGATGGTGCGCAGCTGCCGGTATGCCTCGGTGAGGAAGTTGCCCGAGCCGCACGCCGGGTCGCCGATGGTAATGGAGGCAACCTTGTCGTGTAGCCTCGCCAGGGCCTGTTTGCGCTTCGCCGCCGTCCTCTCACCCTCGGCCTCGTGCAGTTCGTCCCACAACTCGTCGAGGAACAGCGGCTTCAGGCAGCGCTCGATGTTCTCAACGCTCGTGTAGTGCATGCCCCCGGCATGGCGCGTCTCGGGATTCAGAGTCCCCTCGAACACGCCGCCGAAGATGACGCCCGAGATCTCGCGCCAGTCGAAGTCCTGGGAGGCGTCGGTGATGGCCTCAAGGATTTCCGGGGTCATCTGCGGGACGATGATGGAGGAGTCGGCGAACAGCCCACCGTTCACGTAGGGGAAGGCCGCAAGGTCCTCGTCCATGTACTCGTCCCGCTGATCCAAGGGAGTATCGATGGTCTCGAACAGATCGACCAATTTGTGACGGAGCTTCGCGGGGTCTCCCTCGCAGTACCTGCCGAACGCCTGATGCGATTGCAAGAGATCGGCGTCCTCGGCGTAAAGTAAGAAGATGATTCGGGTGATGAGAACGTTGAGCGAGCGCTGCTCCTCCTGGGCCCGCTCGTCCTTCTCCTCGATGTGATGGTACTGCTTGGCGAGAGCATCATAGAGCCTGGAGACGTAAGCCCCAGCCTCGATTGAAAGCTGCTGTTCCTTGTGCAGGCGGCTCGTCTCGTTGGATGTCAGGAATGAGAGCAGGTACAGACTGTCCGGGAGCTCTTCGAGGGAGAACTCCTGCACGGTGTCCTCTGGCCTCTCGTTGTCGAGGTCGTAAAGGCGGAAGGTCCCGAAGTTGCACGTCATCACCCAGCGCGGGCGCTCGGAGTACGGCAGGTGCCGCGCGTACCACATGGCCTGCTGGAGCGGCGTCTCCATGCCTCCGTTCCTAGGCTCGGGCTTGTCGAGGTCGATGCCCCACGACTTCTGCTCGCAGAGGAAGTTGTGGTCGGAGACGAACACGTCGATGCGTCGGCCTCTCACCTTGCGCTCAAAGTCGACGAAGCTGTCTATGGTGTTGGATGGGATACCCAGGACATTGATGAGCAAGTCGACCCAGAACTTCTGCGTGTCCTGCTGCTCATTGTTGGAGCCCGCGGGGATGGCGCTGAGGCGCTTCTTCCACCGCTTTACGAACTCCTTTGCCTCTTTCTTGCTGGCAGGCATACCGGACCTCCTGCGTCGTTGTCTCTTGCGGACCATTTTAAGGGGTAAGGGCAACCTTGCGGATAGAGGGGCGAGTTTTCAACGGTCCCCGGTGTCGGAGGGTCCCCAGTAAAACCCGGAGACGCCGGAGACTGTTGGAAACTCGCCAGCTCACGACAACATCAACCTAGGTTTTCAACGCTTTCCATAGCCGGAGGGCTTCTATAAGCCCGTAAGCTGTGGAAAGGGTTGGAAACCGAATATTGGGCTTAGACCTCCACAAAAAATCTTTCTACCCAATTTCTACCCAAATGCCGCTAATAAGACCCTTATACAAGAAGACAGGCCAGACGTTTTATGCCGTCTGACCTGCAATTTCTTCTGGTGCCCCCGGTGCGATTCGAACGCACGACACCCGCTTTAGGAGAGCGGTGCTCTATCCCCTGAGC
>ENA-UOJE01002331-UOJE01002331.1-human-gut-metagenome-genome-assembly--contig:-C23-NODE-2331-length-14534-cov-7.170177_pt1 | contig 14534 bp, 16 predicted proteins | sample MGYA00242341_ERZ723888 | MGnify/ENA metagenome assembly ERZ723888 | reverse complement strand
AACTCGCGACCCTCAGCTTGGAAGGCTGATGCTCTATCAACTGAGCTACTTCCGCGTAATGTGGGCGAAGATGGATTCGAACCACCGAAGGCATAAGCCAGCAGATTTACAGTCTGCCCCATTTGGCCACTCTGGTATTCGCCCGATACTTTTGAGCCTCTTGTCGGATTCGAACCAACGACCCCGAGATTACAAATCACGTGCTCTGGCCAACTGAGCTAAAGAGGCATTTATTAGTATCTTGTCGCCTTACAGCCGTTATGACTGTCAAGCGGGTGCAAAGTTACGCATCAATTTTGTTCTATCCAAATTTTTTGCCCATAATTTTCATCAAGCATCGTATTTTTCACACTAAACCGATTATCTCTCTTGTAATTATGTAAAACCGGATAACAAAGCCTCTGCTTTGCGAGTGCAAAGTTACATATATTTTTCTGTATTCGGCAAATTAAGTCGATATTTTTTCGTATGTTTGCATTAACCAATTTAAAATCATACAAGATATGCAAACAGATATCAAAGCACGACTGGCGGCTTTGCGCGAAGAGATGGCAAAAGCAGGCATAGACCTTGCCATCATCCCCCACGCCGACCCGCATCAGAGCGAGTATATGTCAAGCCACTGGCACCTGCGTGGCTTCTTCAGCGGATTCACGGGCTCGGCTGGCACACTGGTTGTGGCAAAAGACGAGGCATTTCTATGGACCGACTCACGCTATTTCCTTCAGGCAGCCTTGCAGCTTGAAGGCACAGGAATAGCACTGATGAAGGAGGGAATCCCCGGTACACCGGAGATAGCCGAATATATTGTAAAGCATCTCCCGTCCGGCTCCACTGTAGGTATAGACGGAATGCAATTTTCCATCAATGCCGAGCGACAGCTTGCCGACGAGCTTGGCAAGCATGGCATAAAGCTCGACACCGGATTTGCCCCCGCCGATGCCATCTGGCACGACCGTCCCGCCCTTCCCGACAACAAGGCGTTTATACACGAGCAGAAATATGCCGGCGAAGCGGCATCCGACAAAATAGCGAAGATACTGGCGGCAACCGCAGAAAAAGGCGCCGACGCTATACTGATCTCGGCACTTGACGAACTCGCATGGGTGCTTAACCTGCGAGGAAGTGATGTAAAATATAATCCCGTAGTGACAGCATTCCTTTATCTCGACAAAGGCGACTCCACATTATTTATAAATGATGTCAAACTCGATGACAAGGTTAAGGCATACCTTTCGGCTAACGGTATCGCGACAGCACCCTATGACAGCGTGGCACAATTTCTTTCGGCACTGCCGAAGTCAACCCGTGTGCTTGTCGACCCGGCAACTACATCAAGCGCCATGGTAAAACCGCTTGGAGAGCGCATGGTTACGGCAAAATCGCCGATTCCCCTGCTGAAGGGCGTGAAAAACGATGTGCAGATTGCCGGTATCCATGCAGCGATGAAACGCGACGGCGTGGCTCTCGTAAAGGCAATGATGGATATCGAAAAAATGCTTTCGGAAGGCAAGCCGCTCACTGAAATGGAAGTTGGAAGGATACTTACCCGTCGCCGCAGTGAGCAGGAATTGTATTTTGATGACAGTTTCGGCACCATAGCAGGCTATCGCGGACATGGAGCGATTGTTCATTACGAGGCGACACCGGAAAGTAACTCGGTAATTCACCCCGACGGGCTTCTCCTGATTGACTCCGGGGCACAATATCTCGACGGTACCACCGACATCACGCGCACAATATCGCTCGGCAATCCCACTCCCGATGAGCGCCACGACTTCACGCTGGTGATGAAAGGGCATATCGCACTCGGCTCCGCAATATTTCCGGAAGGGACACGCGGTTCGCAACTTGACGCGCTTGCACGTCATTTCCTCTGGAACGAAGGCAAAAGCTATCTCCACGGCACCGGTCACGGCGTAGGACACTTCCTCAACGTACACGAAGGGCCGCAGAATATCCGCCTCAACGAGAATCCGGCAACTCTTGAACCGGGAATGCTCACTTCCAACGAGCCCGGTCTCTATATCACCGACAAATATGGCATCCGTTGCGAAAACCTTGTGCTGACTGTTCCGGCATTCACCACTGAATTCGGCAATTTCTACAAGTTTGAGACAGTGACTTTGTTCCCGTTTGACCTGAAGCTTTTTGATGTCACCATAATGTCTGACGCTGAAATCTGCTGGCTTAACGCTTACCACAAACGCGTCTACGACACACTCTCCCCCGAGCTTGACGAAGAGGAACGCGCATGGCTCGAACACAAGACAATTCCTTTAACCAAAAACAATCAGTAATGGCATTAATCAAATCAGTAAGAGGATATACACCAATAATCGGCAAAAACTGTTTTCTTGCCGACAACTGCACGATAATAGGCGATGTGGTGATGGGCGATGATTGCAGTGTGTGGTTCAACACGGTGCTTCGTGGCGATGTCAACTCCATAAAGATCGGCAACCGTGTCAATATCCAGGATGGCTCCGTGCTTCACACCCTTTACCAGAAATCGACCATTGAGATAGGCGATGACGTTTCTATAGGACATAACGTCACCATCCATGGCGCTGAAATCCATGACTTCGCCCTCATCGGCATGGGAGCTGTTGTGATGGATGATGCGGAGGTAGGCGAAGGAGCACTCGTCGCCGCCGGGAGCGTGGTGTTGTCACGCACCAAGATCGGCGCCAACGAGCTTTGGGGAGGCGCACCCGCCAAATTCATCAAGATGGTCGACCCGGAGCAGAGCAAGGAAATCAACCGGAAAATCGCGAAAAACTATCTGATGTACTCCACATGGTACGACGCTGAAGCCGACAACGCCGCCGGCGTAGCCGCCGAAGAATCGAAATAGAGGCAAAAAGATAATGCTTATCGCAACGAAAAACGCGGGTATGTAATTCGTTACACACCCGCGTTTAATTTTTGCCAATAAAATGTCAGGCTGCGGAGAGCTGATTGTGCACTCTGTTTACTGCATTCTGAAGATAAAGCGATTTACAGAATACAACAAGATACATGATACCTAAAGTCAACGGACCGAAAAGGAAAATGGTCAACAGGTAGGTTGACGACTGAAGACCGCCGATTTCTCCATTCTTGTTAAGATAGCGGTTGCATCGGTTAATCCATTTATAGGTCCAGATAATGCCATAGATTCCAAGCGTGATGATATTCAATAGAAGATAAGTCACCAGACCGGAGGTCGAGTCGCCGTCATCCTTGCAGGCAATATTGGTCTCCTTGGCAAAAGAATGAATCAGATACCAGTTGTAAAGTCCGAAAGTTACGAGATTCAGAAAAAATGTCTTCCAAAATCCTCTGTTAGTACATAGCATAATGATTGGATAATGCCTGTCCTTTCAGGCAATGATTAAATAATGAATTTTCACAAATATAACCATTCGTTATACTATCCTCCATATATTAACAGACTTTCTGCGCTAATTTAACATCATTTAACTGACGCGTATTTTTCAGAATGTTGTCTAATCAGCTCGGCATCGTCAAAATAATTTATCTTCATTGCCTCGCGCACTTCATGAAGAGTCTTCGCGGCTACTTCGCGCGCTGCTTCCGAACCTTTCTTAAGTATGTCGTAGACGGCAGGTATATCCTGTTCCCATTGCTTGCGACGCCCACGTATCGGCACAAGAGTCTCGTCAAGCACATTGATAAGGAATTTCTTCACTGTACCGTCGCCGAGTCCGCCACGGGTATAGTGGTCTTTCAGTTCCTGAAGATTCTTGTATTCGGGCAGATATTTCGCAAAATGCTCGTCGGTGCAGAATGCGTCAAGATAGATAAACGGGCAGTTTCCTTCAAGATGTCCCGGGTCGGAAATATTGAGATGAAGAGGGTCAGTGTACATTCCCTTAACTTTCTTTGCCATTTCCTTGGCGGTATCACTCAGATATATGCAGTTACCGAGCGACTTGCTCATCTTAGCCTTACCGTCGGTACCCGGCAGACGCTGACACACGGCATTTTCAGGCAACAGGATTTCCGGCTCGACTAATGTCTCGCCATACACATTATTGAATCGGTTGACAATCTCGCGCGTAAGCTCAATCATGGGAGCCTGGTCCTCTCCCACCGGCACAGTAGTAGCCTTGAAAGCGGTGATATCAGACGCCTGGCTCACCGGGTAGCAGAAGAAACCTACGGGGATGCTTTGCTCAAAATTGCGCATCTTGATTTCAGTCTTCACGGTCGGGTTACGCTGCACCCTTGACACTGTCACCAGGTTCATGTAATAGAACGCAAGCTCGGTAAGCTCCGGCACCATTGACTGAATGAATATCGTGGTTTTTGCCGGGTCGAGACCAACCGAAAGATAGTCGAGGGCAACCTCGATGATATTCTGACGCACCTTTTCCGGATTGTCGGCATTGTCGGTCAACGCCTGCGCATCGGCTATCATCACGAATACCTTGTCATACTCACCGGAGTTCTGCAGCTCCACCCTGCGCTTCAGGGAGCCGACATAATGCCCCAGATGAAGCCTGCCTGTAGGACGGTCGCCTGTCAATATAATCTTTTCCATAATTTAACATTTTTAATTCCAACCCCAAAGTTAAGCATTTTTCCTGCACGGTCGACACTTACTTCAGTAAATTCCAAATGTTCCCACATTTTTCCAACATGATATGTGATATTTTACACATTTTTCCAACGAGAGATGTGAGAATTTACACATTTTCCTAAGCAAACACCGGAATATAGGGCAAAAAGGAGGGTGCACCAAAATTTTGACGCACCCTCCTTGGTATTTCATTTACTAATCGGCAGCCATCAATCACCTGTCGAAAGCATCGGCAGAAGAATGTCATGGATCGCAGGAGTCCCTGCAAGCACAGAGATGTTACGGTCGGCACGGAAATGAGTGTAACTTCCGCCTGCCTCTTCGAGAATGAGCAATCCGGCACTCGCATCCCAGGCATGCAGATTTAGTTCCCAATAGCCGTCAAGAAATGCCGCCGCCACATAACACAAGTCAATTGCCGCGGAACCGAGCCGGCGCAAACCACGCACACGCGGCATCACGCGAGCCACATTGTCAAGATTATTGTCAGGATTAGTATCCTTGTCCACAGGGAACCCTGTAGCCACGACACTCCGGTCAAGACGCGTCTTTCCGGATACCTTAATCGGCTCGCCGTTGAGCCACGCCCCCTGTCCCTTCACAGCATGAAAAAGCTCGTTGAGATATGGAGCAAACACCACTCCGACCACGGTCTCACCATTATGCTCGATGCCTATTGACACCGAGAACAGTGGCAATCCCTGGCTGAAATTGGTAGTGCCGTCAAGCGGGTCAATCACCCATCGGTACTCGCCGCAATGAGCCTCCTCTCCCGACTCCTCTGAAAGAATCGAATGATCCGGGTAAGAAGCCTTGATATGGTCAATCAACACTTTCTCAGCAGCCTTGTCGGCAGCAGTCACAACATCACTATCGTTAAGTTTCGACTGTATGTCAAGTTCATTACCGCGAAAGTAGCGCAAATGCACAGCCCCGGCTTCACGCGCCCACGACGTTGCGTCGAGTAATAAAGAAGAATAATTCATATACGCCAACATTTAAAATGCATGTCTCTATATAGAATATCTTCGGGCGACAAATTGTTTAATCCTGATTCTCCTCGATGGGAAGCTGACGCTTGAACACCTCCTTGAAAGAGATGAGCGACTCGGTACGTGCCAGCCCAAGTCCCTGCAGCTGCTCATGGATAATATGTAGCAGATGGTCGTTGTTGCGGGCATACAACTTTATGAACATGTCGTACTGACCGGTGGTAAAATGCACCTCAACCACTTCCGGTATTTCGCGCAGACGCTCCACCACCTCGTCAAACTTGCCCGGATCCTTAAGGAAAAATCCGATGTAGGCACATGTGTCATATCCTACCGATGCAGGATTAATCAGACACTCCGATCCGCGGAGCACACCCATTGCCATAAGTTTCTGTATACGCTGATGTATCGCCGCTCCCGACACATTACACTCACGCGCTATTTCAAGAAACGGTTTTCGTCCGTTAGTGGACAATGTTTTCAAGATCTTGTAGTCTAAAGAATCTAATTGAGCCTTAGCCATAAACTAATATTTTAAGGTTGTTGTTTATACTTTATTAATTATTTAATCAATCACGATAGCAAATTTACGCAATAAAATTATTTTTTTAATTTTTTTCGCTTAAAATTATACTGTCTTTTTATTTTAGTTTAACTTTGTGAAATGAACGTCACTTTGGATAACATACAGCCCACAGCATTGAATCTCAATAAGTTCAAGGCGATATACGAGGATTCTTTCCCTATAGAGGAGCGCCGGGGATGGGAAAATTTAAAATCGCTTCTTTATGGAAGTCACGAGTTTTTCAAAGCCTATGCGATATTTCATGACTCACAATTTGTCGGTTTTATCACCTCATGGGTATTCCCGGAGACTGTCTACATCGAGCATTTTGCCACTGATGCCGCCCTCCGAGGTTCAGGCATAGGGTCAGCAGCACTTTCTCAGCTCATCGACTCCACATCATTGCCCATAGTGCTTGAAGTAGAGCCTGCCGAAAGCGGAGAGACGGCACAACGCCGCATAGGATTTTATCGCCGGCTTGGATTTCACGACCTGCCAGACTATAAATACACCCAGCCTCCCTACTCTCCCGACCTCCCCTCTATACCTATGACACTCATGGTTCATGGCACACTTGACCCAGAGATGGCGCGAAAACGTATTTACAAGCATGTCTACGAAGCGGAATGACAATGATTCTTATATTTATGACTACACACCAATACACGACAATATGAAAAAATCTATCTCAACATATATTACAGCGATATTTCTCGCCGTCTTTATGCTTGCAGGATGTACCGGAAGCACCGACAGCAAGCCGGTAATCACGGTGAGCATTCAGCCTCAGAAATATTTTCTTGAAAAGATTGCAGGCGACAAATGGGAAATCAAATGCCTTCTTTCCAACGGTGCCAATCCTGAATCCTATGACCCGGCGATGACACACCTGCTCAACCTTGAGTCGAGCAAGGCATATTTCCGCATGGGCAATATTCCTTTCGAAAGCGCCATTATCAACAAGGTACACAACAACAATCCCGGACTACGCATATACAACAACTCCGACGGCATAGAGCTGATAACCGGCACACACAGCCACGGTGACATAAAGCACACCGACGCGCCCGACCCGCACACATGGACATCGGTTAAAAACGCCAAGATAATAGCCCGAAACATGCTTGACGCAATGAACGACCTTGACCCGCAACACAAGGAGACCTATGCAAAAAACTACCGCAAGGTCGTCGAATCGCTCGATTCTCTCGACGCCGGTCTTGACTCGCTGCTCGCGTCAAGCCGCGGAAAAGCATTTGTCGTGTGGCATCCGTCGTTGAGCTATTTCGCGCGCGACTACGGTCTGCGTCAGATTTCGCTAAGTCCTGAAGGGAAGGAGGCATCGGTCAACATGATGCAGACAGCAGTCGACTCGGCACGTGCCTCCGGTGCCGAGATTCTTTTCTTCCAAAAGGAAATCGATTCACGTCAGGCTGAGACCGCCAATGAGCAGATAGGAGCCAAGCTTGTCAATATAAATCCGCTCAGCTACAATTGGAACAAGGAAATCATCAATATAGCCAATGCAATCGCCCGACAATAAACCGCTCATTTCACTCAGTGGAGTGTCAATGCAATATGACCGCAAGGTTACGTTACACGACATCAATCTCGATATATGTCGAGGCGATTTCATTGCCGTGACGGGTCCCAACGGCGGGGGCAAAACCACATTGCTCCGCATAATACTGCGCCTGCTCTCCCCCACCCGAGGCACAGTAAGCTACATCAGCGACGGCGACAGGCAACGACGCCTGCGCATAGGCTATCTGCCGCAAAAAAATCTTATCGACAGCGGTTTCCCGGTCACGGTAAGGGAGGTGATCGGATTCGGACTGATGAACGACCGCGTCCTTTCAAAGGATGAAAAGCTCAACCGCATCAATGACACCATAAGACTGATGGGTCTCGTCGAACATGCTGACAACGCTATCGGAGAACTGTCGGGCGGACAGCTTCAGCGCGCACTAATAGGACGAGCTATAATCTCCCGGCCCGAAGTACTTGTGATGGACGAGCCGTTGAGTTACCTCGACAAAGATTATGAGCACAAGCTTTATCATATAATAGAGAATCTTGCCGAGACTACTACGATTGTGCTTGTATCACACGAAATGTCGACAATATCCGGCATGGCTAACCGTCACCTGATTATCAACCATGAGCTGCATGAATGTACGGCGAAACGTCATTATGCCCACGAGTCGTGTGACTGCGAGCAATGCGGCTGACTACCGGCTCCCGAGCACAAGGAAAAACAGACCGACTAAAAGCACCGACAGGTCAATGAGCTTAAGCTTGATATTCTTCTCGTGAAGGGCAAATACGCCGTAAAGGAATGACACGATGACGCTTCCGCGACGTATCATCGACACCACGGCTATCATCGACCCGTCAATCGACAGTGAATAGAAATAAGCGAGGTCGGCGACGGTAAGAAACACCGATATGAACGGTATAGCCCAGCTCCAGTGAAATCGCGTCTTGTTGCCGGGAGCAAAACGTATCACCAGCCACAGCGTCACGCCCATTATTATCAACTGGTAAAAAGAGTACCATGCCTGTACTTCAAGAGGCTCGTAGAGCTTAAGCAGCCATTTGTCATAAAGAGCGCTCACCGCGCCCATAAACGTGGCGCCGATACTGAACCACAGCCATTTGCTGTGTTTGAACGAAAAGCCCTCCTTGCTTCCGAGACGGCTTATAAAAAACAGCGACCAGAAACCGAGCAATATACCTATCCACTGAAGCCAGTTAAGATGTTCGCCGAATATCAGCAACGCGCCGACAAGCACAATCACAGGCCGCGCCGCATTGATAGGTCCGGCTATTGTTAGCGGAAGATGTTTCAATCCGAAATAGCCGAGCAGCCACGACGACAGCACAATGAACGATTTTATGAGTATATGGATATGACCGGTCACGCCGCCACCGAGTATTGCTTCGCTGCCGGTGACCCCGATTATCAGTACGGGCGACATCAGCAGCGCACTGAAAAGAGTGTTGAAAAAAAGTACTACCGGCACATTGTTGCCGTCGACCGAGATTTTCTTAAAAATGTCATAAGCTCCCAGACACAGAGCCGACACCACTGCAAGCAATATCCACATTCTGATACAAATTTTACAATTCTACTCCCGGAAAGCTCATTTAAGCGTTTCGAGCAGGTTACGGTTACCTACCAGCCATAACACATCCTCCGGCTGGAACACAGTGCTTCCCGTAGGATGGTCATACGAGCCGTCGGGATGCTGTATCGCGACAAGAAGAGCCTTGTACTTGTCGCGAATCTGCGCCGAAGCCGAGGTCTTGCCTACAAGAGGCGACTTGTGGGTAAGCTGTATATTGGTAAGTTTCACTTCATTTATATTTGCCGATACGGCATCATCGTTATTCTGTTCAAGTATCGGGAGAAGCTGCTCAATCTGGCTGTCGGTGCCGATTACACCGAGGACGTCACCGGGAAAAATACGCACATTGCCGTTTGGCACCGCGATATAAGACGCGCCGCGCTGTATGCTCGCCACATTGACCCCGTAACGCTTGCGCATATCGGAGTCGGCAAGACGTTCCCCTACAAACGGGCAACCGTAACCTACCTCGATAAACGCGAGGTGAAGGTCGCTCACCAGATTGTTATTCTTACCGCTGCGGCGCAGTTCACGTTCGTTAAGGTTGTTGAAGAAGCGCGACTCTATGTGGCGCATCTGCTTCTTGAAACGCCCCGACCAGGTACCTATCAGCACAATGAAAATAAGGAAGCCCACAATCCAGCCCACACGCATCGAGTGAACGGCACTGAGCAGGTAGATTATAAAACTGAGGGCAAGCAGAAGGCGGAAGATGGTCATCACCACGAGGGGCACGTCAAAATGAGCGTTTGCCGTGATAAGCCGCTGACGCTCGGTGTGTTTTGATGCGGGCATCGCCAATGCAAGCAGAAAAGGTGCCATCAGTATCAGCGCGACAAGACTGCAGAAAAACCGTCCCCAGCCCGGCATTACACCCACAAGCCACGGAAGCAGGAATTTAAGACACACCACAATAATGGCTATCAGCACTGTCGAATAAAGCAATATACGCCAGAGGTAGCGCTTCAACACCGAGTGCCACAAGGTGCGTGTCTCGCTTTCCGATGCCGCCTTGTCGCTGTAGCGGTCGATAAGGAAATGAAGCCGCTTGGGCAACACACGCTCGACAAGCTTGTAGGCAGGGTCAGCCATGCGTATAAAATATGGCGTGGTAAAGGTGGTAATCACCGACACCGCCACCACGATAGGGTAAATATTGGGGTCAAGCACTCCGAGCGACATACCGAGTGATGCGATGATGAACGCAAACTCACCTATCTGCGTAAGCGAAAAACCCGACTCCATAGCTATGCGCAGCGACTGACCGGTGATGAGCATGCCGAATGTGCCGAAAGTAATCATACCCACAATCACGACGCATGACAATATCAGTATCGGAGATGCATATTCAACTATGATATGCGGGTCGACCATCATCCCGACGGAGATAAAAAACACCGCGCCGAAAAGGTCCTTTACCGGTGTCACTATCTGCTCTATGCGCTCGGCATAACTTATACCGGCGATAATCGAACCCATCACAAACGCACCGAGCGCGAGCGAGCAGCCGCAGTAGACCGAAAACACCGCCATCCCGAAGCAAAGTCCGAGCGATATGATAAGCAGCGTCTCGTTGTTAAGATAGCGGCGGATGGCGTTGAGCAGCGTCGGCAGCACATATACCCCGACAAGAAACCATATAACGAGGAAAAACACCAGTTTGCCTATGCTGAAAAGCATCTCCGAGCCTTCCACACTGTTGTTGAGCGCGATTGACGACAGTATCACCATCATCAACACAGCAAAAAGGTCTTCCACAATCAGCACGGCAAACACGAGCGACGCAAACTTCTTCTGCCGCAGGTTAAGGTCGGTGAACGCCTTTATGATGATAGTGGTCGACGACATCGACAGCATTCCGCCGAGAAAAAGGCTGTTCATGTCGGAAAAATGCAGGAAATGACCTATCGCGAAGCCCGACACCATCATGCCTATCACTATTATGAGTGCCGTGACCACAGCTGAGCCGCCCACATTGAGCAGTTTCTTGAAACTGAACTCAAGTCCGAGCGAGAAGAGCAGCACGACGATACCAAGTTGCGCCCAGAACTCTATATTGCTCTCGGTCGTGACCGACGGAAGATACTCAAAGTGGGGACTTGCAAGAAATCCCGCTACGATATAACCGAGCACCACAGGCTGCTTGAGCCATTTGAAAAGCACCGTGACAATGGCACCGAGTATCAGGATGAATGCGAGGTCCGACACAAGGTTTTCCACCTGCACGTCGGAGATTGACTCCGCGGCGGCAGCGGTCTCACCCCCGGCAGCCGAGATAAATGCGAGTATAAGTGAAAGCGTCATTTCGTCTTAATTACCTTTTCCGTTATATGCTCACCTGGTTGCCGAGCGATATCGCGAGCGTGGGTTTCACCTGGCGCAGGTCGGCAAAGAGGTCGAGATAATTGGTGCGTTCCCTTACAAGCACCACAAGATTGAGGCGTGTCACCTGCACCTCGTAGTCATATTCGACATAGACATTGCTCAGATGCACGTGGTGGCGGTTGAGCACTTCGCGATAACCGTCGATATTCTCGGTTATCGTCGAGAGCTTGAGCCGGATGATGCGTGACTCCACCCCGGCGCTTATATGATGCTCCCAACGCTCCATCAGCACAAGTATCACCAGTATCAGAGCGGTCGCCACGATTGAAAGGAAATACATCCCTACGCCCACAGCCATGCCTATCGCCGCCACCATCCATATACCGGCAGCGGTCGTGAGCCCGCGCACCGAACCCTTCATCTGGATTATGGCACCGGCACCGAGAAAACCGATTCCGGTCACCACCTGTGCGGCTATACGGCCCGGGTCGCCGTTTTTAAGACCCAGATACTCCTGCGGCACATAGATGGAGAGTAGCATCGCGAGGGTCGCACCCATCGAAATCAGCGCAAAGGTGCGCACACCGGCTATCTGCCCCTTGCGTTTGCGCTCAAACCCGACACAGCATCCGAGCACGAGGCTCAGCACGAGCTTGAACACCGACGAGACATTGTTGACCTCAATCGAATTGATGTCATCGAGAAATATTGACCAAACGTCAGCCATCGGTTACTTGCGGAGGGTAAAGCGGCGTGAAGCCAGACGATAATTGTCGGCAAACAGCTCGACCATGTAGTCACCGGGGGTAAGGGTGGTATTGACATCCCAGTACATGTGGATGCCCGAAATCTCTTCGCCCGAGTATTCGATGGTCTTACGTGCCGTACACTGCACCGAGCCCCCCTCGAAGGAGAATGAGCCTCCCGCACCGAGAAGCGCGCCCTCGGGATTGGTGATGCGCAGGTAGATTGTCTTCTCACCGACCGGAGTTGAATTATTCTGCGGTATGGTGAATGTCACCTGAAGCTGCTTTGCCTTGGTGATGTTTTTCTCAACCTTGCCGTTTTTCTTCAAAGCCACGAGGCTCACCCCGGTCACATTCAGCTTTTCGGCAAGCGTCATGCGCTCCGACAGCTCCTCGTTGCGGCGAGTCTCGGTGGCGACGCGGGTGGAGAGCTGCTGATTCTGCTGGCGCACTTCAGCCACCTCGGCGCGCAATCCCTCGTTCTCCTTGCCGAGCGAGTCAATCTGGGTGACGTAGTGGCGAAGTATGTTTTTGAGGGTGCCTATCTCGTCCTGCAGCTGCTTGATGCGCTGCGCGCTTTTCTTCTTCTCGGAGTTCAGTTCCTGAAGCAGTTTTTCCACCTTGCTCTTTGCGGCGGCATATTTCGACACGAGCGAATCGTTGGCAAGCAGTTGCGACTGGTTTTCATACTGTGCATACTCGGTATTCAACGCCTGGTATTCATTGGCAAGCTGCAGCTGTTCGTTGGTGAGCTGAAGCTGCTCGTTGGCAAGCGTTGCCTCGTTCACCTTCTTTGTCATCGACGTGGTGGTCAATATGATAGCCACGATAGCGGCGGCAAGCAGTATGCCGAGTATTATCACTACTTTAAATAGTGAATTGGATTTCTTTTCGTTTTCTTCCATAAATCGCGCAATTTTTCCGCAAATTTACAAAATTCCCGTGAAACGGGCGGTATCGCGCGCGGCTAAAGTTACAGGGCTAATATGTCAGATAGAGATACAGCGTATTGATGCTTGCATAGAAGAGTATGATCAGCACAGGCATGTTTCGCACATCCAATACCGGATTTCGCGCAAACGACAGCGCCGTGCCTCCTACCGAGGCAATCACAAATGCCCCGTTGAGACTCCACCATACGATAGCCTCCGGACTCAGGAAATAATTTACCGCGCCCAGCAGAGCCGCGATGACCGTCACAATTCCGGTAATCAGTGTTATCTCACTGCGATGAAACAGGTACAGCAACACCGCTCCGGCTATACCGCACACCAGCGATGTCACGGCGAAGGAAGTAGAGTATTCCCACTTACCGCTTATCACGGCATACCACGACAATATCACGAGAATCAAGAATAAAAGCACCTCGGAAATCGCGCGTGTAACCCCGTTCTCCCCAGCAATCGGATTGTTAGCTGAGTGCGAGATATCGACACCGAGCGTTATCAGCCCGATAAACCCGATTGCAGCAAAAGCAATCCACCATGACGACGGCACAGTGTGATATATGCAGAGTGCCGACGCTATTGTGGCAATATATAGATTTTTTGTTGTCGCGGACCATAACATCCGCTTTATTGATACTGACATTATTCGTTATTTTAAGGTTAAAATATTTATTTACAGCACAGTGACTGTGTAATTCATCATATATTATCCGGAGATATTTTGTATTCAGCAATAATCCGTTCCACATCTCTTTTCAATTCAGGGATATGACGCACAACCAAGCCCCATAGAAAATCGGGCTTCACAGAATCATAACCATGAATTATGCGGTTTCGTGTATCAATTATGGCTTTCGCATTAGGCAAAGGAAAATCATGCTGAGTTTTCAAAATTCGATTTATTGCTTCTCCCATTATTTCGGCTTTTCTTTCGACAGCACTTCTACGCAGATAATCTTTCTCAAAAATATCATAACGCATCGGATAGTCAACAAAATAACTTTCGACCTCTTCAATGGCTCGCTTCACATCATAGAGGTAAACCGAGATATATTCATCCATAAATCATCATTTTTTTCTTATCTACCAATGCTTTGAATATCGGATTGAGATTAGTGCCATACTCAATCAAGTCAACCTTACGGGCAAGTAGTTGCTCCAAGGCATCCTTTAGTCCAAAATAATTTGATACGTAATCAAATGTATCAGGATTATACGGTTCAAAATCTACAAGCATATC
>ENA-UOJE01002322-UOJE01002322.1-human-gut-metagenome-genome-assembly--contig:-C23-NODE-2322-length-14597-cov-6.454752_pt1 | contig 14597 bp, 8 predicted proteins | sample MGYA00242341_ERZ723888 | MGnify/ENA metagenome assembly ERZ723888 | reverse complement strand
GAACTGCCTGCTCACCGAAGAGGTCTGTTTCTGTTTCTGTTCTGAATGTTGTCTCAAGAACACCAGCTCTTGCTCCGCCGATACCAAGTGCATATGCAAGTCCGATATCCTGTGCGTTACCTGTTGCGTCCTGCTCAACTGCGATAAGGCAAGGTGTACCCTTACCAGCCTGATACTCAGAACGTACTGTGTGACCAGGAGCCTTAGGAGCGATCATGATAACGTTAACGTTCTTTGGTGGTACGATGCAGCCAAAGTGAATGTTAAAGCCGTGTGCGAATGCAAGAGTCTTACCCTCTGTGAGGTATGGCTCGATAGATTTCTTATAAAGTGCAGCCTGCTTCTCATCAGGAATAAGGATCATGATGATGTCAGATGTCTTTGCAGCTTCCTCAGTTGTCATAACTGTAAGACCCTGCTGCTCAGCCTTTGCCCAGCTCTTAGAACCCTCGTAAAGACCTACTACTACGTCAACACCGCTCTCCTTAAGGTTGAGTGCATGAGCGTGACCCTGTGAACCGTAACCGATAATGGCAACTCTCTTACCCTTGAGTACGTTAATGTCGCAATCCTGCTGATAGAATATTCTTGCCTGTGCCATTGTTAATTCCTCCAAATTCAGAAATTTAAGATTTATTTTATGTAGCCTTTCGGCTATATAATCAAAGTTTATTTGCCTGCATTGAATGTGTCAGAGCCTTTCTCTATTGCGATAGTGCCTGTTCTTACCATTTCGATTATTCCGTAAGGTGCTATGACCTCCTCAAATCTGCAAAGGTGAGCGTAAGTGTCGCAAAGCTCCAATGTCATTGTCGTAAGCGTTATATCCATGACCTTAGCCCCTGTGATATCCGCAATAGTCATTATCTCACTGCGTCTGTTTGCGACCGCAGACACCTTGACTATCATAAGTTCTCTTGCAAGATACTCATTAGCCTCAAATGTCTTTACCTTGATGACCTCTATAAGCTTATTGAGCTGTTTCTCGATCTGCTCAACTGTATGCTCGTCACCGTCAGCAACTATCGTTATTCTTGAAACGTCAGGGTCATGAGTTGGACCTACTGCAAGGCTCTCGATATTGAACCCACGTCTTGAAAACAGTCCGGAAATTCTTGATAGAACACCGCTGTGGTTTTCTACAAGAACTGAGATCGTATGTTTCATAAATCAACCTCCATAAGGAAACCTTTCCTTGATTTTTAATTATATCAGCTTATTATTAAGATTTTTTGAACGTAAACGCTATATACTGTAAACGCTACAGATAGTTAAAATATTGGCCTTATAATGTTGGCATATCCTTATCCACAACGACTTCAACAAGGCAAATGCCTTTATGTTCAGCAAGCATTTCGATGCCCTTTTCCATAGTATCATCGTCATAAACTCTCATTGCAGGTATGCCATAAGCTTCTGCAAGCTTGATAAAGTCAGGAGAGCCGTCAAGAAAAACTGCTGTCTGTCTGTCATGATAGCCGTTTGTCTGAAGCTCTCTTACCATGCCAAGGCGGTTGTTTGTCATTACTACCACCTTTATATCAACACCGAACTGAACGGCTGTTGCAAGCTCCATGAACGACATCTGAAAAGCTCCGTCACCGCATATAGCAACTGTTGCTCTGCTGTTGTCAGCCATTTTTGCACCTATTGCCGCAGGCACAGAATAGCCCATCGTACCCATGCCGCCTGAGGTAAGAAGTCTGCCCTCTTTGCGGAACTTATATTCAGTGCAGGTCCATATCTGATTTTGTCCAACGTCCGCCACAACAGTAACATTGGCAGGCATTTTCTTTGCAAGCCTGTCGATAAACACCCTCGGATTAACAGTACCCTTTGCAGGCTCAACATACTTTCTCTCGCCCCCAAGGGTCTTGATGTGAGCTATCCACTCATCGTGCTTCATAGGCTTTGCAAGCTCCGTCATTTGCTGTAAAACAAGCTTTGCGTCGCCAACGAGAGGCAGATCAGCACCGATATTCTTGCCTATCTCCGCAGGGTCGATATCTATATGTATTATCTTAGTAGTTTTCTCCAAAGCCAAAGGTGTTTTAACGGCTCTGTCACCAACTCTTGCGCCCACAAGGAACAGCACGTCGCACTCGTTCACAGCGGCGTTTGCCATTTTAACGCCGTGAGTTCCTATCATGCCGCAGAAAAGCTGGTCGTCATTAGGGAAAACAGAAATGCCCATCATAGTAGTGATAACAGGTATCTGCATAAGGTCGGCAAGCTCTCTTATCTCGTTCTCAGCGTGAGCGGCAAAAACACCTCCGCCAATACAGATAAGCGGCTTCTCAGCCTCTTCCAACGCCGCCATTACACGCCTTACCTGAACGTAGTTGCCCTTTGTGGTAGGCTTATAGCTTCTTATCTCGCACTTTTCAGGATACTCAAAGTCGATAACAGACTTCTGAACGTCCATAGGAATATCTATAAGAACAGGGCCCGGTCTGCCCGTGCCTGCGATATAGAAAGCCTCTTTGAACACTCTCGCAGTGTCCTCAGGGTCTTTGAGAAGATAGCTGTGCTTAACGAACGGCTCAGCCGAGCCTGTAATGTCAGCCTCCTGAAAAACATCAGAGCCTATCTGGTCGGTATTCACCTGACCTGTTATGCACACGATAGGTATAGAATCCGCATAAGCGGTAGCAATAGCAGTAATAAGATTAGTTGCACCCGGACCTGATGTAGCGATACAGACCGCAGGCTTGCCTGAAATTCGTGCATAGCCGTTAGCCGCATGACCACCGTTAGCTTCCTGTCTCACGAGCACCTGCCTGATGTCGTTTTCAGCATCCAGCAAAGCGTCATAGAAAGGACAGATAGCAGCTCCGGGATAGCCAAAGACGACTTTTACGTTCTCAGCTTTCAAACATTCAACCATAGCCTGACTTACAGTCATCTTCATAATAAAGTCGCCTCCATAAAAAATTTTCTGTATAAATTATCATATAAAGTGATAAAACATACAAAGCTGTGATTTATTATACCATATTTATAAGATTTCGTCAAGTATCGTTAGCATACGAAGGAATATTTATGCTTCAAAAAATTTCGCAAAAAATTTTGAAAAAGGGGTTGACAAGACAGATGAACTGTGCTATAATAATTAAGTCGCTGAGAGAGAACGACACAAAAACAAATAATTAATGTGGACAGGTGTCCGAGTGGTTTAAGGAGCTGGTCTTGAAAACCAGTGATACCGCAAGGGACCGTGGGTTCGAATCCCACCCTGTCCGCCACATTTTTTATATATACAGGTTTGCGGATTTACCCAAGTGGTGAAGGGGCTCCCCTGCTAAGGGAGTAGGTCTGGAAACGGGCGCGAGAGTTCAAATCTCTCAATCCGCGCCAGCAAAAGTCTAAGCTTTTGCTTGTATCCGCTTTACGTTATGTAGAGCGGATTTTTTTATTATATAAATACACAAACGCCGCAGAGATGTCTGTCCTCTGCGGCGTTTTTTATTATGCAAGCCCTGCGGCACTTTTCATTCTGTCTTTGAAGAAATGATCGAATACTGCCACACACCTTCCCACAAGGAGCATTGCCGCCACCGTTCCGATACCGATACCTATTATCCGCTTGTCAAACAGCAGACCTATCACGCAGGCAATGGCAACACACGATGCGTCAAGTATATTCTTGCCAAAGCCCATGTTCTTTCCAAAGGCTTTTCCTATAGCCTGAGCAAGACCGTCGGCTGGGTTCGGCACGAACTTCATGGCTATCATCATTGACATTCCCGCACCCGTGCAGATTATCGCTGCTGCCAGATACAGCGTGTTTTCCCACAAATGTCCGAAATTGAAATCAAGCAGCTTTGAAAACATATTCAGCAGCAGGCTGAACACAATGCTGAATGGTATTTGCAGCCAGTCTATAACAGTTCTGTCGCTGCCTTTTATTATCATTTCTATCACAACGAACAGTGCATATGTAGCAAAAGTCACAAGAGAAAAGTTCACATCCCATATGCTTGATATGGCAAATGGCACTGATATAATAGTGGATACACCTAGCCCTGTTTTGATGTTCATCGTTATCCCTGCGGCAAGTATCACAAGCCCCATGGCATATATAGCCGCCCTTGCGGCATAATTCTTCTTTTCCAAACTAAATTCGCCTCCATACCAATTATACCACCTTCATCACACTTTTTCAAGAGCGCAAAAAAGCTGCCGTACCAAAAGGCACAGCAGCTTTTATACTATATAATAGTATCAGAGTTATTGATTATTCCTTTGGACCTGCTGATACAAGAGCCTTACCTGCTGGGTTGCCCTCATACTTAGCAAAGTTCTTAACAAATCTGCTTGCAAGATCCTTAGCCTTTGTCTCCCACTCGGAAGCGTCAGCATATGTGTCACGAGGATCGAGAATTGCAGGATCAACGCCTGGAAGCTCTGTTGGAACTTCAAAGTCAAAGTGTGGTATCTTCTTTGTAGGTGCGTTGAGAATGTCGCCGTTAAGAATAGCATCGATAATTCCACGAGTATCCTTGATAGAGATTCTCTTGCCTGTGCCGTTCCAACCTGTGTTTACCAGGTATGCCTTAGCACCGCTCTTCTGCATCTTCTTAACAAGCTCTTCAGCATACTTTGTTGGGTGAAGCTCAAGGAAAGCCTGACCGAAGCAAGCTGAGAATGTTGGTGTAGGCTCAGTGATTCCACGCTCTGTACCTGCAAGCTTTGCAGTAAAGCCAGAGAGGAAGTAATACTGTGTCTGCTCTGGTGTGAGGATAGATACTGGAGGCAGTACGCCAAATGCGTCTGCTGAAAGGAAGATAACGTTCTTTGCAGCAGGTGCAGAAGAAATAGGTCTTACAATGTTCTTGATGTGGTCGATAGGATAAGATACACGAGTGTTCTCTGTAACGCTCTTATCAGCAAAGTCGATCTTGCCGTTCTCGTCAAGAGTTACGTTCTCAAGAAGAGCATCTCTTCTGATAGCGTTGTAGATATCAGGCTCAGATTCCTTATCAAGGTTGATGACCTTGGCATAGCAGCCGCCCTCGAAGTTGAATACTCCGTTGTCGTCCCAGCCGTGCTCGTCGTCACCGATAAGAAGTCTCTTAGGGTCTGTAGAAAGTGTTGTCTTACCTGTACCGGACAGACCAAAGAAGATAGCTGTGTTCTCGCCGTTCTTGTCTGTGTTAGCTGAGCAGTGCATTGAAGCCATACCCTTGAGTGGAAGGAAGTAGTTCATCATTGAGAACATACCCTTCTTCATCTCTCCGCCGTACCATGTGTTGATGATTACCTGCTCACGGCTTGTGATGTTGAACATAACGGCTGTCTCTGAGTTAAGACCAAGCTCCTTATAGTTCTCTACCTTAGCCTTTGAAGCGTTGTATACAACGAAGTCAGGCTCAAAGTTCTCAAGCTCCTCAGCAGTTGGCTTGATGAACATATTTGTTACAAAGTGAGCCTGCCAAGCAACCTCAACGATGAAACGGATAGCCATTCTTGTATCCTTGTTAGCGCCGCAGAATGCGTCAACTACGAAAAGTCTCTTATTTGAAAGTTCCTTGATAGCGAGTTCCTTAACAGACTTCCAAGCCTCCTGTGAAGCTGGGTGGTTGTCGTTCTTGTACTCGTCAGAAGTCCACCAAACAGTGTCCTTAGAATTTTCGTCCATAACGATGAACTTATCTTTAGGTGAACGGCCTGTATAAACGCCTGTCATAACGTTTACTGCGCCAAGCTCACTTTCCTGACCCTTTTCATAGCCTTCGAGTGTTGGCTTTGTTTCTTCCTCGAACAGCTGCTCGTAAGAAGGGTTGTAAACAACTTCTGTAGTTCCGGTGATACCGTACTTGCTCAAATCGATCTTTGACATGTTGCAATAACTCCTTTTCAAAAAAAATATCGTTAATAGGCGCTATAATGAAACAGCACACGCCGGCACATTCATTTTCTTTCCTTATTATTAAGCATAAGCTATACAGAAATTCATCTGACAATTGAAAACACACTGCCAGCATTTCATGCTGTGCTCCTATTACAGCAATATAATTATACCACATATTTTTCTGAATTGCAAGGGTAAACGCAGATTTTGTGAGCTGATTTTTTACATTTCGCTTAAATCTATAACGATTTTTTATGAATAAATGTAATTTCATGGTATAAAATAGATAATAAAAGATATTGACTATTATCAATAGTTAGTCTAAGCTTGCGCGGACGATTTTGCAGTATCAATATTAAATAATTGCATTTTTATGCTTCTTTGCAAAAAAACGCCCCAAATTATGCAGGCAAATCCCGCTTTCCTGCAAACAGAAAAAAGGCAGTCCACAAGGAACTGCCCTTCTCCGAAATATCAACAATAGGGGAGATCTTATTTACTTTTTCTTCTTAGCCATGACCACAGCCGCACCGCTCAGAAGTGCAAGAGCGAATGCTCCTCCAGCAACGCCGGTCGATGGGTTTGTGTTTGAAGCGTTTGAAGCTGCCTTTGAGCTGCTGTCTGACTTGCTGTCAGAAGATGAGCTGTCAGAAGCGGAACTGCTCGTATCTGACGAAGCATCAGAACTGCTTACGCTGTCAGGCTGTGAAGAAGCAGGTGTTTTCTTTACAAGGTTTGCCACAGCGTCATTTATAGCCTTTACCATAGCGTCCACATCAGCCTGCTCTGTGATGTTCTTTGTTCTGTCGATAGCGGCAAGAGCCTTTTCGACTTCTGAGAAGTCCTCATAATCGTCCTTGTTGAGAGCCTTTGCGGCTTCCTCTGCCTTGTGAAGCTCTGTATAGTCTGCTGACTTGTAAACAAGCGCCTCAACAGCGTCGTTTATATCATTTGTCATTTTGTCAACATCTGACTGCTGTGCAAGATCTCTATACCCTCTTAAAGCCTCAACTGCACTGTACAAGTTTGCAACGCTTTCATCTGTGTAGATAGAAAGGTCGGCAGGAATATTACCCAGCACTTCATAAACATTGCTGTAGTCAGCAGGCTCAGCACCGCAGGCAGGAGTATCGTTAATACGCTTAGTCCATACGTTTGATGAGCCGTTGAGCACATTTAAAAAGCTGTCTGTTTTCATATCGTCAATAGTAAGAGAAGCTGCTGATTCCGTATTTTTTGCTGTATTTTGTATGTTGTAGTAGCAATTTTGAATCGTACTTCTATTCATCGTATCTTGCATTGCAAAAGCATAAGCGGAAGAAGAAATATCAGATACAAGACCTGTTGCATAGCAATTCTTTACAGTGCCATAATAGTTATTGCTTGCAGCGTCAGTACCCATGAATGACGCACCAACAAAACTATTGCTTACATCGCCCTTTGCATAGCAGTTGCTGATGTTAAGACCTGAGATGTTTCCAACAAAGCCGCCTGCATATTCTGCACCTGTTATATTGCCTGTGGCATAGCAATTTTCTATCAAAGTTTCATCAATTGTCACTCCATTACCTATTCCAACGAAGCCACCTACTGCGATACCACGACCATTTCCTGTTACCTCAACAGAAACGTCTGCACCGCAATATTTAGCAGATGAGCCTTTTGCGAGCGTACCAACAAAGCCACCAACATTGCCTTTTTTTGTTGATTCCTCTATCTTTCCGGAAACACGGCTGTGGCTCACTGTTGTACCTCCGTCCTGAATGCCTACTAATCCGCCTATGCTGTTAAGAGCAACATAGCTGCCGTCAGAGCCTGCTTTCATGTCAAGACCGATAACAGTACAATTTACTATATCGCCCATAGAATAACCTACAAGCGCACCTCCCATGCGGAAGCCATATCCACTGCTGTGATTTCCACCAACATAGTTTATAGAAACATTTTCAAGAACTACGTCCTCGATAGTGCCGCTGGTCGCACCGAACAAGCCGCATACATCGCCACTGTATGGCGATGTTTCTGTTCCAATGGTAAGATTTTTGATAGTATAACCATTTCCGTCAAAGTTGCCAGAGAAAACAAAATATTCATGACCACCCATAATAAGATCCGCCACAGTTTCTCCTACTGGAGTCCACTCTTTTCCACCGAGGTCGATATCCTCTGTAAGCTCAAAGTATGTGTCTGCATATTTTTCACCATATTCCTCTGCGTTCACTCTTTTCGCAAAATACGCAAGCTGTGAGCCAGTAGCTATTTGATAAGGGTCGTCTTTTGTGCCTTTTCCTCCTGCAAAAGACTCCGCTACAGAGCCGTCCCAGACCTCTGTACCGTCAGCAAAAACAGAAACAGGCACTAAGCTTGCCGCAAGACCCATCGTCACCAAAAGGCTTAAAATCTTCTTTTTCATTCTAATTCCTCCATTATATTTTTCGTGGTTGATATTTTTTTACTCAGAACATAATTTTACACGATTATTTTAACACAACCCACACACTTGTCAACAAGTTTGACACAAGCCGTCAAAAATCTGCACAAGCGGTATTCATTTAAACAAATAATGTATGAAAGTCCCACTTACTTGCTTTATATATCTATTTAATGGATATATTACTTTTTCTTCTTAGCCATGACCACAGCCGCACCGCTCAGAAGTGCAAGAGCGAATGCTCCTCCAGCAACGCCTGTTGACGGGTTTGTATTTGAAGCGTTTGAAGCCGCCTTTGAGCTGCTGTCTGACTTGCTGTCAGTTGACTTGCTGTCAGAAGCGGAACTGTCAGGCTGTGAAGAAGCAGGTGTTTTCTTTACAAGGTTTGCCACAGCGTCATTTATAGCCTTTACCATAGCGTCCACATCAGCCTGCTCTGTGATGTTCTTCGTTCTGTCAATAGCGGCAAGAGCCTTTTCGACTTCTGAGAAGTCCTCATAATCGTCTTTGTTGAGAGCCTTTGCAGCTTCCTCTGCCTTGTCAAGCTCTGTATAGTCTGCTGACTTGTATGCAAGTTCAAAAGCCTGTGTATGTGTTGCGATATCTGCTGAAATAGTTATTTCCTTGCTGAGAGGCTCGCAATCGTCAGCAGTTACCTCTACTGTGTAAGTGCCTGCTGTAAGCATTGCAGTATTGTTTGTTATCTCTTTTCCGTCTACCTTTATTACAACATTTTTCAGGTCAGCAGGTGTTACTTCAAAATCAACTGCATATTCCTTAGTTGGCAGGACAGGCGTTTTTCCCTCAACATACTGATACTTTGCACCGTCGGCTGTCAGCTCGTCATAAAATTCTTTTGTTGTCATATAGTCATATGCTTTAGCCTTGCCTGCTTCTTTATTTGAACCGCAAGCTTCAACATCTTCTGTTTCTGTGAAATAGTTGTTTTTAAAGTCAGGTGTAGGCGAGGAATCTTTTCCCACTATTCCGCCGAAACGTGTATATGGCTTTCTGGCTGAATACTGTGAAAGGTCAATTTCTCCTGCAAAATAGCAATCACTTACAGAACCGCCGGCTACTGAACCAACGATACCGCCTACATCTGTGGTTCCGTTGCCAACCGGCGTGAGTTTTCCTGTAACATAGCTGTTTATGACCTTGGAATCGCCATACAAACATCCTACGATACCGCCGGCGTCTGGTGCAGCATATACCATATCGCCTGTGCTTGAACAATAGCGGACTTCCGTTCCATTCTGTGCATATCCAACTATACCGCCCACATAAAGACTTCCGCTGTCGCCTGAGATAGTTATGTCTGCTGTGTTCTCACAATACTCAAAAGTTGTGCCGTCTGCCTGACCTACCATGCCTATTAAGCCATAAACATATTTGCCGTTATTGTTGAACGATACGTTTGACACACAATCAGAAATAGTACAATCACCTGCAAATCCTGCAATAGTGCCATAAAAAGTATAGTCGTTATCAGTATTTGTCACATCAATACTTCCCTCTATAGTCAGACCTGATACCTCTGCTTCTTCAATATCGCCAAAGAAACCGACCAACACGTCTTTACCATAAATAGACGTAAAATCAATGTTTGAAATAGTATGACCATTTCCGTAAAATTTACCGCTGAAACAATGTTCAATATAGCCGTTTTTACCGATAACGTTTCCGATAGGCGTCCATACAACACCTGTCAAGTCAAGGTCATTTTCAAGAACAACAACTGCGTCCTTATTCTTGTCATAATCTCCGTTGTTTACCGCTTTTGAAAATGCCAACAGGTCGTCAACAGTTTTTATTACCGTCTTATTGTCGTCTGCAAATGCCGTTGTCGGCACAAACAAAAGACAGCCCGTCACCAAAAGACTTAAAATTTTCTTTTTCATTCTAATTCCTCCATAATATTTTTCGTTGCTGATATTTCTTTTTTACTCAGAACATAATTTTACTTGATTATTTTAACACAGACTACACACTTTGTCAATAAATTTAGCACAAACGGTCAAAAATCTGCACAAGCGGTAACAAAATAAATGAATAATGCTTGAATTTTGCTTTGATGTGTGTTATTATATATTAAGAAATCATGTATAAGAAAGGATTTTTACAGTATGAGAGTGGCATTGGTAGACGATAATAAAAACGACCTTGCACTTCTTCATGAATATATTTCCGAACAAACCGCTCACAGCTGTCAGATAGATACGTTTTCAAGCGGAGAAAGCTTTTTGTCATGTTGGCAGATGGGAGCTTATGATCTGGTGGTGCTTGATATATTCATGGGGAAAATGACTGGGATAGAGGTGGCAGAAAAGCTTCGTGAAACAAACAAAAGCGTCCATATCGCATTCGGCACTTCAAGCAACGAGTTTGCAAGCGAAAGCTACGACCTCAACGCCTGCTACTATCTTTGCAAGCCCTTTCAGGCTGACAAAGTAAAAGCCATGCTTGACCGGATCGGTTCTGATGAAATTGATCGTATGCGTTCCGTTAAGCTTCCCGACGGTCAGAACGTGATACTCAGAAATGTTATCTACATAGACTGTGCGTCACATATCGTGACAATCCATTGCACAGACGGTGAAAGCATAGTTTCAAGAAATTCTTTCGCTGAGATCGAGAGCATTTTTTGCAGTCATTCATACTTTTACACCTCCACCAAAGGCGTCATCGTGAATTTCTATGAGATAGCCCAGCAAAAAAGCGACCTTTTCATAATGAGCGACGGCACACATATCCCCATAAGTCGCCGAAAATCCAGAGAAACACTAGACGCCTTCGCTCAGTTTCGCTTCAGTGATCTGCGAAAAGGCGGTGAGCAGTAATGCCTCCTTTATACCGCCTTGTGGAAGTGGGCATATATTCCCTTCTGAATTTTCTGCCACTTATGGTGCTTGCCCTTTATCCCTTCCGGCATAGGCTTCGCTTTTCCAAAACAGCTACTGTGGGACTTGTTGTGGCTCTTTCACTGGTGCAGATATTTTTAGGCTGGCAGGCGGCATTTTTCAGCACAAATGCAGGTCTGCTAAGTGCAGTCAGCACCCTGCTCTATGCGGCTTTTTACTTTTTCGCTGTGAAGGTCAAGGTCGGCAAAACAGGCTTCACACTGCTTCTGCTTTCAAATAACGCAAGCTTTATCGTCATTACCTCAAAATGTCTGGAGGGTATTCTGTTCCCGTCACTTGCCTATGAGTCATACCGCTGGTCGTTTTCCCTTTGTATGCTTATGACAGAAGCCGTGGTATGGGGGCCGCTTTTTATCTACATGAAAAAGGTCTACACGCCTGCGGTGGAAAGAGAGCCGTCAGGTCTGGAGTGGCGCTATCTTTGGCTTATCCCATTTACGTTCTATATAATATGGTACTATACGCTCTACGGCAACTCTACGAAAAGCAGCTTAGAGCTTGCGCTGGAGCCAAAGAACACCATAGCTCTGTTCTTTATAAACGCAGGAGCGTTTCTGGTGTATTACATCGTGGCACGGCTGGTCATCGAACAGCAGAAAAATCTGCGGCTTCAGGAAAATAACCACCTGCTTGAAATGCAGAACCTGCAATATGACTATTTGCAGGATAAGATAAAAGAAACAAGACGCTATAAGCATGATGTCAGACATCATATCGCTCTTATGCAGGAACTTCTGAAAAAGGGCGAATACGATAAGCTTTCGGAATATCTCAATTCTTTCAGGGATTCTATGCCCGATATATCAGAACACATTTACTGCAAAAACACATCTGTAAGCGCACTTCTTGCATATTTTGCTCAAATAGCGGAAAGCAGCGGCATTGAATACAAGGTGAGCGCTGACATACCAGATGATATAAAAATAGACATAACCGACCTCTCTGTGCTTTTCGGAAATCTTATCGAAAACGCCATTCACGGCTGCGTGTCTGACAGTGCAAAGAATAAAAAAATAATAATCAGAGCAAAGGCTGACAGCTATTCCCTATGCCTGGCGGTGGACAACACCTTCACCGGAACTATACTCACCGACCCAGAAGGTGGTTTTCTTTCCTCAAAACGCAAAGGAAAAGGTATCGGCACAGAGTCTGTCAAGAACATTGCCGCCAAATACAATGGTGTAGCTAAATTTGAATACGGTGACGGAATGTTTTACGCTTCCGTAATGCTGAACATATGAAAAAGGCGGAAAGCTCGCAAAGAGCCTCCGCTTTTTCTGTTTTATCGTCCTCCAAGCTTTACATTTTCAAATGTTGCCACAACAAATAATTCACATATCATTTATAAAATGTTTCTTGTATCTTTTGTGCAAAATGCTATAATCTAATTGAAAATACGGAGAGAATTCCGTATAAAGTTAATAAATCAAACAAATCGGAGGTAATTCATTATGATGGGAAGACTCAGAGCAATGCGTGAGCCGCTCAAATATGTTCAGGGCAGAGATGCTACACTTAAGTTTCATGAAGAAATGGGCTATATGGGCAAAAGGTGGCTGTTTGTATGTTCAAACAGTGGCTACAAAGCCTGTCATGACAAGATAGAAAAAAGCTTTGGCGAGCTTGACGATTACAGACGCTATGAAGTATTTGGTGGTATATCAAGCAAGGGCGAGATAGCCAAAATGGAAGAGATAGTAAAGGCTGACAACATCGACACAGTAGTTGCAGTTGGCGGCGGAAGCGCAGTTGATACTGCAAAAGCTACAGCATACTACACAGGCAAGCACATTGTTATCGTGCCTACAGTTGCGGCAACAGATGCGCCATGCACAGGTCTGTCAGTAATATACAATGATGACCACAGCTTTGACAAATATCTTTTCTATCCTACCAATCCAGACGCAGTAATGGTAGACACAACAGTTATCGCAAACGCACCTGTAAAGTTCCTTATTGCAGGCATGGGCGATGCACTTGGTACATATTTTGAGGGCAGAGCTTCCATAAGAACAGAGTCTGCAAGCCTTGAAGGCACAGGCATCACAAGAGCAGGACAGGCACTTGCAAGACTTTGCTATGACACGCTGAAAACATACGGCAAGCAGGCAGTTGAGGCTTGCAAGGTACACGCAGTTACGCCTGCCCTTGAAGCTATCTGCGAGGCTAACGTATATCTTTCAGGCGTTGGTGCAGACAACGTAAACTGTGCGGCTGCACACTCGTTCTACAATGGCGTAACATCATTGGGAATCAAGCACGCAGACCACGGCTGTTGTGTAGCCCTTGGTACACTGGTTCAGCTTGTACTTGAGGGTGCGCCAAAGGAAGAGTTTGAAGAGGTACAGAACTTCTGCCTTGAAGTGGGACTTCCTGTCACACTCGAGGAGATCGGTGTAACTACACCTGAGCAGGTAGAAACTATCGCAAAGAACGCTTGTATCCCAGGCGAAACTATCCACAATCTTGCAGGCGACGTACAGCCTATCGAGCTTTATGACGCTATCATGCAGGCAGACGCAATGGGCAAGATAGCATTGAACAAATAAGGGATAGTGTTAATTTAAAATGATATTGCCACCCACGGCTGATTTGGCTGTGGGTGGTTTTTTGTGCGAAAAAAAACAGAGAAACCCGATCAATGGGTTTCCCTGTTTGGATCAACTTATTAAATCATAATATTTTAGTAAAGTATATCTTCCTGCGAAGCTCAGTTATCTGCAACGTCCATAAGCTCAACAGCAATATCGTCAGACCCGGTATCATCTGCATCAGCCTGAATATCGTCCGGCTTATCGTCCTCTATGAAAGCTCCTGTAAAATCAATACAAACATTCTCGCTTTTACCAAAACGAGCCATTGTCAGCAGATCGGTGACAGTCGAGCGTGTGACATGAGCGCCTGTGAAATCCATCACCACATTTGCAGAATTATCCTCGCTGTTTTTGCTGTTGATCTCATCACGAAGCTGGTCAAAATTCGTATCCTCAAGATCTGCATAAGCTGAAAACTCTTTTGGCGCATAAAGCGTTGCAACAGCGTGCATAGCAATGAATACAAACCTGAAATCTTCGCAATCAAAGGTGCTGAAAGGAATCTCAAAAAGCCTCAGCATACCCTCATCGGTCTTTTTGCATAAAACAGGCTTATATCTGTTCTGAGCCAGATCGTAGGTATATCTGTCTTCGTAAGCTTCATCGGTTAAGCTGCCGTCTGGCATAGGCACGATCTCAAAACGAGAAGTTTCATTGCACGTATTGCAATAGCCTCCGACTATCACAAATCTGAAAACATAGTCGGTATTTTTCTCAAGCTTTTTGTCACAGCATATCTGCGTCCAATCCCAATTCCAGTTTCCAATAGAATAGGCAATAACGTTTTCGCCGTCCTT
>ENA-UOJE01002319-UOJE01002319.1-human-gut-metagenome-genome-assembly--contig:-C23-NODE-2319-length-14620-cov-7.067903_pt1 | contig 14620 bp, 20 predicted proteins | sample MGYA00242341_ERZ723888 | MGnify/ENA metagenome assembly ERZ723888 | reverse complement strand
ATATCCAGTTGAACGCGTCCACATCAAATGTCTTTCCGGCGTGGATGTAGAGCGTTCCCCGGTAATTGGTCTTCCAATTACGGTTCTCGACGTCTTTCAGACCCTCGCAAATCAACCACGCCCACGGCTGGCGGACGGACAATACAGTTATCGTTTTCATTTCAACTCAAATCCTTTCAGTTTCAGCCACAGCCAGAGCCAGAGCGCACAATCGGATGCGCTTTTCCCATTTCGTGTCGACACTTTACAATTACAGGAACAATGCCATTTACCGTTATCACTACGCCATAACATCGGTTCATCCAGTTTTTCCATAATTTCATCCGCTGTCGGCGCGGGATAATACTCACATTGTGTGCCATAGGGACGTTCCATTACGCAGGGACCGTGCGGACTCAAAACATGTATCAGCGCGGTATCCTCAAACTCCCCCGCCGGGATGAGCTTGCACAGCTCAAGGCTGGCGACGATTTTTTCAAGACCTTTACTCATGGTTATCTCCTTTCTCATGCGCACAATGCGCTGTAAATCAATGCTTCCGACAGGTTCGGAGATACGGCATTACCGATCTGCTTCACCTGATCTTTTTTCTTTCCGGCAAATTTGTAATCATCCGGAAAACCCATGCCCTTTGCGAGCTCGTGCGGCTGGAGCATCCGGAAACGGATGTCAAGGACATATCGCGCCCCGTTGACCTCAACCAGATAACCGAGCACAAGTCCGAAACGGTCTTTTGTGCAAATCGTGTCGATTGGGTCTTTAAGACTTTCCGCACCGTGCTCATTGCCGTAAAACTTGACCATGAACGGCTCGACGATGGAAAAAGAGTTAACTGTTGTTATGGTTGGCAATGGCTTCCGGCAATCTACCGGAGCATTTGAAAATTTTTGAGACAGGATGAACGGCTCGACGATGGAAATTGCTCCCGCCGCCGCGACGGTCGGAAGCGGGTTGCTGACTGGTTTTACTGTCCCGGCACTCTGCTGCGGGATGAATAGAGGTTCCACCATGCCGTAACGGTTGGAGCAATCCAATACCGGAACCGGCTCACTGATCGAATGGTGCCGGTCATCGCCGCCGTTGTAACGCACAAGAAACGGTTCCACGATTCCCGCATGGATTCCGCCTGCCGAAACGGTCGGCAGAGGCTCATTCAGCCGCCGGACGGATGCGCGGCACTGGCTGTCCTTTGTCCCGCGCAGGATTACAAGAAACGGTTCCGCCCAACCGCCCCAATATTTTCGGATGCCCGACTCAATGCGGCGGATGGTGTTTTCCGCGAGCGGTTTTTTCCGCGCGAAAATCGACTTGCCCGGAATGCTCCAATCAATGATCTCCCGCGCAGACCGCCACGGCTTTTCTCCGAACATCCCCGGCTCTTTTGCATGAGTCGGTTCCGGCCAGACGATTTTTCCGCGTCCGCGCACCGCCTGAATGATGAGTCTGACGCGGGAGGTTGGAGCCCCGAAGTCGGCGGCATTCATGGTCTGCCAGTCCACATGGTAGCCGAGCGACTCCAGCGCCGCGACAAACGCCCGGAACGTTTCGCCTTTTTTCGACGCCATCGGACGCCCTTTTGAGTCAATCGGGCCCCATTCCAGGAACTCGATAACGTTCTCAATGTAAATGCGGTCAATGTAGAGCTCCTGCGCCCATTTCAGGATGTCCCAGGCGGTCGCGCGGGACTGCTCATCTTTCGGGCGTCCGCCCTTTGCGCGGCTGTGGTTCGTGCATTCCGGCGACGCCCACAGAAAATGGAGTCTCCCGGACGGCACCGCCTCACGCGGCTTGACGTTCTGCACTGTCGAACAATAGAGCTTTTCAAACGGATGATTGAGCTTGTTTGTCTCGATGGCGATGTTCCAGTGATTGACGCCTATCAACTGATAATCATTGACTCCGGCGCGGTGAAATGCGTTGATCATCCCCGTTGACGTTCCGCCCCCGCCGCAGAATAAATCCGCACACAGTATCTTACTCATTCCCCCGCTCCTTTCAGGGCTTTTTCTGCATACCGTTTGATTGTCATAAATTTCACGCATGACGGCGCGGGAATCCTTTTCCCGTATTCGTCATTCGCGAATTCTGCAATCTCTTTCAGAGCCTCCCGCAGCCGCCCGTTTTCGGCTTCGAGTTCCTCGTTCCTCTTCTCAAGGCTTCCGTAGCGGTTCTTTATCCGCTCATACTCTTTACAGCTATCACCACAAACGACAATACAAGGTTCGTCAAAAGCAGTACACCAATCATCAGACAAGAACGGACACGGCTTCAATTCTTTGCTCATTTCACCCATTCCCCCTGTTCATAGTGTTCAAGGACTCCGCAGGGCAAGCCGTCGAGCTTCCAGTCGGATTCAGCAAACGATTGTGCCGACATCAATTTCCCCACGAAAATAAGGTCTGCAATGTCCCTCTGATATCCGAGGCAGAGCGTAAGGTCTCCGTTTCCCATTTCAAACACCTCACCTACCATGCTTTTCAGCTCGTCAGCATCCCACGGACGTAACCGTGCACGCTGAACGTTACTCCATGTGAACACTCCGACCAGAGATTTACCGTCCAGCGTCACCTGGACTTCCGTTGTATTGTGTACACGGGAGTAGGTCACGCCATAAATCTTGCAGTAGAAGGGCTCGCTGTTGTCTGGTGTGACATACACCCACGCTCCAGTTCTGCACCAGTCAGGAATTATCGGCGCGGGTGCCTCAACCTCCTGATTTTCAGCCTTACGCCAATGGCATGTAGCATGAGCGCGGACACAACATAAAGTCGGAGCTGAAAAACTCGGAGTTTCGTGTATGCATTTTCTTGCACCGTCTAAGCATTCACAAATGTATTTTGTCATGATTTCACCTCAATCCCACCAGACGCGGATTGTTCCGTCCGCCTCAATGGATACTTCATCCGCGTCAAGAAACACGCGCGGCTGTTCGCTGCGGGGAAACTCCCCGCGAATGCGGAAATAGAGTTCGTCGATATGGTCGAGGTCATCCAGCTCGAACCAGCGTTCGGCGACACCGATGTTCTCCCATCCGATGACGTTCGCCGCATCGATGACATACTGAAACTTGACATTGCAGTTTCCCTCAAAAACGAATTCCGGGGAAAACTCTTTCCCAATATTCTTCGCACACCGCGCGAAGTATGCTTCGCAAGCAGTACGATTTTTGAACCAGTGAATTTTGTTGATGCCGTCAATCATGCCTTGCCTCTCGTTTTTTTAAATGCCTGTTCCTGCAGCCGCGCTACCTCCTGCGGCGATTCCATTATCGTGATTTCCCCGCAAAACGGGCACGGCTTCACGCAAATCTTCCGTTGCAACAATCAAGTCTGCTCCTGTTTCCTGTATTTCCGATTCTGCCGCCGCATCCATTGCGGCGAAAGCGTTCTTCCTGATTTCTTCTTTGTTCGATTTATTCATGATGTTTTCTCTTTTTTACTTTCAAAAGTTCGATCAGTTCGATTCCGTCTCTTTTTGCAGAGACATACTACAAGCATAAATGATGCAACAAGCAAGTTGAATATTATCAATTAGTTGCAACATTTTTTATCTCCGCGAAATCAAAGAGAGTCATGGCTTCAAGCTCTGCTTCAAGCCTGATCAGATAATCTATGCCGTCCATGTAATAGCCATGATTCAGCTCTATGCCATAACCGAAACGTTTCAACTTGACTGCCCGGTAGGGAACCGTCATAATTCCGCCGAAAGGATCGAATACGGTTTCACCTTCGTTGGTGTATCGGTTGATGACTCTGTCCACAATATCGAACTGGAGCGGGCAGATATGCTTCTCCAGATTCTTTTTAACCTGTTCACCGTTCAGTGTGCGCATCCTTACGACATCGTCCCAGACATGCTCCGTCCGCGCCGGAACACGGAATGCTTCAAACTTTGCCGGAAGTCTCCCGCGGCGGTCCATGCTTTCCGCGATTTTTACATGTTCCTCATAGTCATAGACTTGATATTTCATCCGCTCATAGAATATTGCATTGACCTGTTCCAGCTCGTAATTCTCCAGCTCGCTTTGCATCAGAATCCGGTTGCCGGAGCTGTTCCATTTCGCCCTGGCGTCAATCTGCCAGCGTCCGCGGGAATAGTCCGCCTTCGATTTCTTGACACGCACATCGGAATATGCTTTCGATGTATCGCTCGGCAGTTTGCGGAACAGCAGAAGATACTCCGGGCAGCCTACGCCCATTTTGGACCCATCCTTGCAATTTTCGCTCCAGCCAAGTCTGTAAGTCTGATTGTTCTCCGCCACCACGTCCGTTTCAATCGTGATCCGCCCCATGTATTGAAAGCCGTGCTTCATGAAATGGAACACGGTCATATCTGAAAACGGGTCCAGCGTCGGCATGCCGCTGCCGGTCACGCTGCCGAACAGAATGCGGTCTTTGACATGGATTGCAGCGACACGACCCGGAATCAGAATCCGCAGCAGTTCCGGCGTCAGATAATCCATCTGCCGGAAGAAATGACGGTTGTTCAGCGTATGTCCGAAGTCATTATAACTCGGTGAATACTCGTAATGATTCGAAAACGGAATACTGGTCAGGATCAGATGAACGGAACGGTCCGGAATCGAGACGATCTCCTCGACATTGTCGTTATTGACCGCGATGAAATGTTTGCCGCGCATCTCCTGCCGGTTGCAGCCCATTGTCCGCCTCATGCCCGCCCGGATGGAGTCGGCGGAAAGCCCGTATTTCCGAATGATTCCGGACATGACTTCTCCGAGTTCATCGTGCAGTTTCCATTTCTCCAGCAGGATCTCCCGGATTCCTTCTTCACTGTCCGCGTAAATGATGTGAATGTTCACTTCCTGCATCTGGAGAAAACGGTAAATACGGTGGATTGCCTGAATGAAGTCGTTGAATTTGCAGTCGATTCCGACAAAGATCGCGTCGGAACAATGCCTCTGGAAATTGCATCCGGAGCCGGAAAGAACCGGTTTTGTCGCCAGATACTGAATCCTGCCATCCGAAAAATCAATAACGCTCTGTTCCCGTTCTTCCAGCGGTTGTTCCCCATACACAGACACGGCTTCCGGAAGAACGGCTTCAATCGCCCGGCGCTCTTTTTCCAGGTGATGCCACAGCAGAAAATGCTTCTCCGGCTCCGCCTTGACAATTTCCAGCATCTTTCCGATGCGGAGCGGTATCGTATCGCGTTTTTCGCGGGAAGCGTCCGGCATGGAAAGTGATGCGTTATGAAAGAACTCCTGCTGTCCGTCGCGGTCAACCTTGACTTTTGCCAGATGATCAATTTCGACGCGATGCCAATGGATTTTCAGCGGCGGGAGGTCATAGCCATCATCGGAATAACCGAGATCGGAAGGCTTCCGGACAAAAACAGCCCAGCTTGCAACCCACATCCAGAACTCGCGTTCCTTATGCGGATAAAGCGTCAGGTCTCCGGCTTTTTCCGGATTGCGTTGAAAGAACCTCGTCAAAGCCTCTCCGGTGTCCATGATGCCAAGATATCCGGCGTAATGGATCAGTTCCTTGTATTCGTTCGGAGACGGCGTTGCCGTTGCGACAAATTTATATCGCACCTTTTTGCAAAGTTTCAGGAATTCCTGAAATGTTTTCGTTCCGAAACCGCGAAGAATCGCGGCTTCATCCAGCGATACCGCCAGAAACTGTTCCGGATCAATCTGCCCGTCACGGACTCTTTCATAGTTCGTTATGCAGTATTGTCCGGCTTTGGAAACTTCTTCATTCGTGCGGACATATTCCATTTTCATATCGAGCAGATCTCTGCCGTCGCGGATGAACTCCTGCTTCACTCCGAGCGGCATGACGATCAGCGTCCTGCATTCCGGATGGCGCTTGACAACCTGCTGCATAACGGCAAGCTGGATCAACGTCTTTCCGAGCCCGAACGCCGCAAAGATTGCACGACAGCCGCCGCGGAGCGCCCATTGGACGATGTCCGCCTGATGCGGTTTCAGACATTGAGGCAGATCATTTCGATCAACCTCAAACCCCTTGACCGGCGCAAGCGCCACTTTATTTTTGATAAATTCATGGTAACGGTCTATTTTATTCATTTCCATATCTCCCTGTAAATAACAATGAATAAAGCGTAAATCATGAGCAGTCCCCAAAGTAATCCGAGTGATATTCCGATCAGTCCACGTTTGAACTTGCTGGAACACATTTTGGAATCAATCTGTTCAGCAATACCCCGTCCAAGCCAGCCGGCAATTAAGAGATAAAACACAATACAAATGAATGGAGTAATCTGATTCATTATCGTTTTACCTCTAGTCTGCGACATTTGGAACATTGTACCGGAAGTCCGCAGTAATTGACCGCAAGGAATTCATTGAATCCCAGGCAGAAATGTGACTGTCCGGGTTTCGCTTCCATCAGCCGGCGGTAAAAATTACATTTCGGAGAACATTCTCTGTGGGCATTTCTTTTGATTGACGAACCGTCTTTATGAATTCGGTCACCATATTCGTTTCTTACTTTTTTCAAGGAATGTTCAATTCTTTTTTTCATGGATTTTCTTTCCTTTTCGGGTGAGTGATTTGGTTGAAAAGTCTCTGGCTTTGGAGCACACGCAATAGAGCCAGCAGGGGGTAATATGGATATTGTCTCCCGTTTATGGTGAGGGTAATCTCCATATAACCTTTGGTGTATTCCAGCCTCTGTCGCTCATGCAACTGGAGCTGTCCCGCTGTTGATCTCTTCCGCATATCGCACCTAAAACTGTTTGTTTTCCAGACATAACATCTGCATGACGGTTTCTTTCTGCTTGATTGTCTGAATGGACCGGATCAGCGCGTTGTAGTCTCCGACGACGACACACTCTTTGCGCGTCCGGGTGACTGCCGTATAAACAAGCGACCGATCCAGAGAATATGCATCGCGGCAGATGCAGACAAGGAAGACCTTCCGGTATTGGCTGCCCTGCGATTTATGAACCGTCAGTGCATACGCGTAACGGAGATTCTTGCTCATTTCCTTGTCGAACAGAACCGTGTCTTTCACTTCACCGGTCAGCTCATCCTTTACGGGCACGTCCAGTTTCACGAAAATTTCATTGTCGCTGTTGACGGCGTGAACGGTTCCGGTGGTTCCGTTCCAGACTTGAGATTCCGCCATGTTCTTCGTATTGATGACACGGTCGCCGGGAACAAATTTTTCGGAATCAAAACGTCCGCGCTTGTCGCGATCAATCCGGAGCAGAGCCTGATTCATGGCGTTGACCGTTGCCGCCTCGAAACTTTCATCGTCGCCGCGTTTGCCGTTCTTGGGACAGAGCACAATGTCGGATTCGAAATCGATTTCATCGCTCTGCGCCCATTCGCAGATGAGTTCCTGCACTTGTTCCGGCTTCGGCGCAGGAGTGATGATCCATTTTTCATTGGCGCTTTCCGCAAAACGATTCGGGACATTTCCGTTCCTGATCTGAGTCGCCGCCTGAAAAACCGCTTCCGTGTTCCGGTAGCATTTGGTCAGCGTCCGGACGGAATCCGGAAAAATCTGTATCAGGTCATGGAACGGCTGGCCATGTCCGACCGGTGCAAGCTGCGCCTGATCGCCGACAAGAACAAGCCGCGCCGGTTTCCGCTTGATGATCTCCGCAAGCAGCGCCGAATCCACCATCGACGCTTCATCAATGATGACGGCATAGCTCTCCATCGAACCTGCGGAAAAAATATTCTCTCCACGGCTACCGAGAAGAAGATGAATCGTTGTCGCCTCGATTCCGCTGGCTTCCTTCAGCCGCGCCGCGGCTTTTCCTGCAAAAGCGCAGAGCTTCACCGTGAGCGCCGGATAAGCCTGTTTGATTCCTGCGACGATCATTTTGATGATGGTCGTCTTACCGACTCCGGCGCCGCCGTTGATGATCGCGAACTTATGAGTCAGCGCAAATCGTGCCGCATCAATCTGGCTTTCGTCCGGGACAAATTTCTTTCCGGATGCCAGCGCCGCCACATCAAGTTCGATCTTGCTTTCTTCCTGCGAGTTCTGCAAAATCGCCTGATAAATGATTTCCTCGCTGGTGTAATGCGACCGGAGCGCCATTGTGGAATATTTGAAAAACGGCTTCAGATCTCCGGATTCGAACATGGCGTTCACCTGATCTTTGATCAGCTCATCGCCGATGTTCGGGAGGAGTTTTTGGCAGGCATTGAAATGACTCCACATGTTGACGACTGTTGAACCGCTTTCGGTTCCCTGTTCCATCGCATAAGTGATTCCCGCACGGATTCTGCGCGGATCGTCGTCGGCAATGTCGAAGTTCCGCCGGATGTTTTCATCCACGGTTTTGAACGAATATCCGGAAAGCGACGCCAGACGGTAACAGTCCGCGTTCACGATGCCGGGAGCATCTTTCTCCCATGCGTCATAGGCGGCGTTTGCCATTCCGGTTGTGCAGCCCTTGTTTTCAAGCCATGAGATGACTTCCGCGCGTTCCTTGTTCTTTTCGAATATTTCGATCTGCTCGATGAACCGGTCATAAGCCGAATCCGTCATTTTCCTGATTTCGCCGCGTTTCAGTTCGCGCCATTTCTCTCCGTAAAGCTTCCATATTTCATCCCTGATGTGCGGGCCGACGCCGGCTGCGCGTTCGCACACATAGGCAAGCTGGCTTTTGGCGTCCAGCGGCAGCGTGAGCTTCGCCGTCCGGAACTGGAACTGGCGTTCTCCCTTGTAAACGACGTAATCGCCGACAAGGGACAGCGTTTCCATTTCCGAAGGCGTCCAGCTCATGGAGCCTTTGCAAATGAGCGTGGCTTCATCATGCGTCGCCCGGAAGAAATACCATTTCGTTTCCGGCTTTGCAAAAAGAATCCGCTCAACTGTTACTTCTATCTGCATTCTTTTGTTCCTTTTTCAGTTTTTCCGCTATCTGTGCATCCCGTTCATGGAAGATCCGGAGTGCAATCGCGGAACCGAGTTCCGCATTCCCCGCGAAGATTACCGAGACGTTCCGCAGAGTGAGTTGCGCAATCCGTTTCATGACAAACTGCGGACTCACTCTGCAATGTTCGTGATCCGGCGGAATGATTCTGCCGTTGCATGTGCGGAAGCAGAACGTTTCAAAGTCTGTTTCCACAACAATCACTTTCGCGGCAAACCGTTCCATTCTCTGAAGCTCTTTGCAGAAGCGGTGCCAGCCGCTGGAAATCGTTCCGGCGAAGTCTTCGGCCGACTTCCGCTCGATTGCAAAGTTCTCCTCGTCTCCGAGCAGGGCATAGTCACCGGTTTTGAGCCCTCGGACTTCCACCTGCGTTGCAGGAAAGCTCCACGGGCGTTGTTCTCTTGTGTCAATGACTATGACCATTGCATCTTACCTCTGATAAGGATTGCCGCCGCCGTTGCCGTAGGGATTGCCGCCGCCGTTGTTGTAGGGGTTCCCCTGCGCAGGCTGTCCGTTCTGCTGAACCTGCGGTTGAACTTGTGCCTGCGGAGGCGGTGCCTGCTGAACCTGCTGATAGCCATACTGCGGCTGTCCCTGTGCCTGCTGCGGAGGCTGCGCCTGATACCCCGGCGTTTGAGCCTGTGCCGGAGCATGGTCTTTGTAGAATCCGCCCTGCTGCATTGCCGCCAGAAAATCCTGTTTGCTGATTCTCTTGGCTCCGGAGCCGCTGGCGTTCAGATACTTGATGTTATAGAAGTCTTTTCCTTTTTTTGTGGTGACTTTTTCCACAACCGCGACGCAGGCCAGTCCGGTCAGATTGGGCAGATTCATGTTGTCATCCGTCTGTGCCATAAGCTGATCGAAATTCTGAACGTTGAATCCGATCTTCTGCAATGTCTCAAGCGTCATTTGCGTTTTGGTGTTCTGCGCGAAGTTGCCGACACCGGTCCGGTTGGAAAGTTCGCCGTTCCAGTAACCGGTATTTCCGGTCTCGTCTTTCACTTTCACAATCACATCGCCGATGACCTGGATTGCCTGTCTGAAACTGTTTCCCGCGGCATCTTTCTCCGGGTCAAATGCAAATTTGGGTGCTCCGATAAATGCTTCCACGATTGTTACGTCGAATTCGCCTTCTGTGTTGAACATGATGATGTTCCCTTTCTTTTTAATTAAGAGTTAAGAGTTAAGAGTTTTTTATCTCGCAATCTTGCAATCTTGCGCGATGTTCCATCCGGGGAAATAGAGGACTGTTCCAAGCCCCATACTGTCGCGGTGGGACACGGAGAGCATCTCGCCAAACTGCCGGATCAGATCAGGCATGTCAGCGATGTCCTGTAACACGTTGCCGATGATGCGTGCAACATCCCCGGAAAAACCGTAACAGGTCTCGCCATACATCCCGCGCCCGGAATACGTCAGATGCACATCTTCTGCATATTCCGCGATTACTTCGGCCAATGGTTCCGCGATTATCTTCTTTGTCATGATTCAGTCCTTTGCCTGATTTTCAATTTGTGTGATTACGATTACGGCGAAGCCTGCCGCTTCTGTCATGCTGATCGGAATATTTTGTGTCACATCAGGGCGTACTTTTTCCAGTATCTCATCGACGCGGATGGCGTATCCTGTCCCGATCCGGGCACCGACAAATCCCCGGATCATTGATCCAAGTTCGTAGTTGCTGATGACTTGTTTTTCCATTTCTTTTCTTTTTCCTTTTTTGGGGGGTGTTTTTATCTCGCAATCTTGCAACTTCTCTGTCTGATTCAAATCTCTCATTTTAAATGAGGATTCCGGAAATCCGGTTCCAGAATGCCATTGTAAGTTTTGCATCCTTGAGATTGTAAGTCTTGATCTGTTCACGGCCATCCGATGTTTTGATCAGCTCCGGAAAGTCATTGAAATCAATTTCAATCTTGGAGTCTTCCGACAGGACGCGGGAGATGTTGTCCAGCTTTTCATAGTTTCCGAACCCACACCATACGGACATGGTATCAACATGGAACTCATGCTTGTAACGGTCCGTCAGTTTTGCCAGAGTCGGCATGTTGAATTCCTGCGGACTGATGCCGAGAATCACCGCACGCCGGTAAAGAAACGGCAGATCGAAATCTTTGCCGTTGTAAGTGACGATCCGGTTTCCGCTCAGAATCGTAAACGCCCGTTCAATCAGCTCCGTTTCAGCTTCATCGCTGTCTGCGTCAATGCAGTATGCAGATTCTTCCGCATCACTTGCGACGGCAAACGCGCACACTCTGCCGTAAAGCGGATTCAATGTCATTTTGCGGATCTGTTCCGCGCGCGCTTCGGCTTTCTTCTCTTCGATCTTATACGGATCTTTGAGGTTGCCGAGCTTGATTTCCAGTTCCGGAAGCTTGTCGATCATCGAACCGTTCCGGATGGTTTCAATATCAAATGCGATATCCATCATTCATTCCCTTCTGTTTTTGCGTCGGATTCTTTGAGATAGTTGCGGAATTTTCCTTCCAGCATATCGAGAAATTCTTTGATTGCTTCCATCCGGTCGAGGAAGGATTCACAATCTTTCGGAAGTTCCATGCTTCCGAATTTCCATGCGTCGGCAAAGAACACGCATGACCAGACTTCATTTCTGTTTTTCGCATAGGTGAACTTTGCCTTGATGACCTGTTTTTTCGCATCCAGCATAAAATTGACTTCATCGCTTTTTGTGACACATCCGCCTTTGACGGTTGCCAGGGAACACATGTTTTCATCAGCTTCTCTGGATGCTGCCAGCTCAAGCGGACCTTCGATCAGGATATCCTTTTCCGTTTCGCTGTGGAGCAGATCGGTCAGGAACATCCGTTCCGTGTAGGTGGACAGATCAGGCAGAAAAGCTGTCCGTCCGTAGTATTTCGCTTCAATCTTCATTTTTGCCAGCAGCATCATGATTGCATCCACATCATTGGTGCAGGTCGTTGCGGCAAAAATCTTGTTCCCGAAAAACGCAAGCTCAATACCCTTGACGGAAAGCCGTGCATCGGAACTCAAGTATAAGATTGCATCTTCTTTGATGCTGCGTTTTTCTTTTTTAGGCACAAAATCCGTTTTATTGAGTCTTTTATAGGATTCCTCATTCCGCTGGATTGTCGCTTTCAGGAGTCCCGAATCAATGACCCGTTTTGCGCAGCGGACATTCAGGACAAGAATATTGTCGATCAGGCAGCTTTCTTCGTTGATGTTGGAATCGAGAAGCACTTTTCCGCTTGCAAAACCGATGTCGGAATCCGTAACGGCGTTCAGCGGTTGTGCGGCAAGACCCTGCGCTCTCCGGATGATTTCCGCATCATCCGGACGTTCTTTCACTGTAAGGACAGTGAGCGCGAATTTTCCTTTTTTCAAGCTTATTTATTTTACCTTTCTATCGTTGTTATGGTGATTGTGTTTGAGGTTTCTGCGGCAGAGGCGGCGGAGGCGGCATGGTACCGGCCGGACGCATCGACACTGGCGGAGGAGGCTCCGGAGCCTGCGGTTTCGGATTGCCGAATTTCTCGTTCAGGTCGTCCACATACTTCTGGTCATCGAACCTGCCCATAAAAACATCTGCTCCGAATCCCAGGTAGCTGAGCGCTTTTGTCAATGTGTCCGTGAACAGCTTCTTGCAGGCGTCATCGTCAACATTGCCCTTGTTGCTTTCATACTTGACCGCATTCGGAATCTGAAACTCTCCGCCCGGAAACTTGAAGACTGCATCCATGACAAGGAGCTTTGCGGATTCGAGAAACTGAAGTTTATATTCCAGCTTCCACGTCGTTCCATATGGTCCCCATTTTTCCGTAGCGGTCTGAATGCGGTAATAAGCATCAATTGCCGTGAAGCTGTGCCGTCCGTCATTGGTCTGCTTCGTATACGCCGGATTCGTCGTGAACACGGCGTCCCAGAGTTCCAGGTTGCCGCCGTGAATATCCTGTGACTGTTTCACCACATTCATTTCCCGGCATCCTTGACGCGACCGTCTTCAAGAATGATCGTTGCCCGTTCATTCTCTCCGACAATGGTTCCGATTCCCTGCATATTCTTTTCCGCAAGGAAACGGCTGAACTCATCCAGTGTTTTGCCGTCCATTGCTTCCAGACCGTCGATCAGGACAAATCCGCATTCCGGCTTGGCTTCCATGCAGATCGCCGTTGCGACCTTCAGGCGTTCCGCGCCGCTCATGCAGTCCCATTTCTGATTATGGTAGAGAAGTTCTCCCTCATCCGTAATGGAGAGTTCCGGAAGCGGCAGATTGGCTTTTTGCAGCGTGGCTTTCCTGCGGCTTTCGATCTCGTCAATGTTTGAAGTAAGTGTTTCAGACTCTTTTCTCAAAGCTTCGAGATTTGCAAGGGCAGACTTCCGGTTCCGGTTCTGCAGGATCTTATCGTTGATCGCGGAAGCATGATTGATCTGCTCCGTGATTTCCGCCCGTCTGGACGCCGGAGCATTTTCAATTTCTTCTGCAAGGATACGCTTCTGCTCCAGCATCTGTTTCGCGGAAGTGACATTTGCCTGAATATTGGCTTCAAGCGTCTTGATCTGGCTGCGGAGACTTTCCAGCGTATCGGTCATGGAATTGTATTGTTCTTCCATTGCTTTCAGATTGCCGGAAATCGCTTCCGCGTTCCTGCGTTTTTCTTCCAGATCTTTTTCTTTTTGAGATTCTGCGTTCAGTTGTTCAATCAGATCGGATACCTGAATCTCTGCTTCCGGAACATCGCTGTGGAAGGGCATCATATCATACTGCGCCTGCATCCGGACGATGTCGCGGTTGATATCCGTACGTTTTCCACGTAACTGCTCCGACTCTCTTTTATATTCATCAAGCATTGTTTCCAGTTCGGGGAACATTTTAAGCAGAAGTTTCGTCTTTTCCTGATCATTGGCATTCATGAACTTTGAAAGATCAAGCGCAAACTTGCCGACGATCTCGTTGAGCATTTTCTGCCCGCCCTTCATCCCGTTCCTGTCGGTGATTCTGAGCTCGGCATTTTTCCCCTTGCGTTCCACGGTATAATCTCCGATATCAACCCGGATGTATGCGTTGCCATCGCCGTTTGTCAGAGCAGACGGTCGGAATGATTCTCCACCGAGTGCATACGCGATTCCGTCAAGGACCGAGGTCTTTCCTTCACCATTATTGCCGCCGATGATCGTCAAACCGTTTTCTGCCGGCTGGATTTCAACCAGCTTGATCCGTTTGACGTTTTCCAGCTTCAGCCCGGTGATTTTTGCCTTGCTTACACTTTCCATTTGATTTTTTTCTTTCTGGTGATATATTCACCGTTAGAGTTTGTTTTTATTTCATGCCGGTTGAAGCTGCAACTTCGCCGGCTTCTTCGTTTCAGCTGTTTTTGCTTCCGTATATTTTGTCAGAGATTCGCCAATGCATCTGCCTAAAATTTCAGAATGGATTTTGATCCTGTTGGCATCTTCCGGCGACAGTGTATCCTCATCCACAAAAACAATCCGGAGTTCCAAAGGGGTTTCCTGTCCTACTTTGCTTGGCATGGTTCACCACCGGAAAGCTTTTGGGCAGATGATCCAACCTGTGACGCAGATACCCGTAAAAATAACTGTAATGCTCCATATCGGGCAGTTTGTCCAAAGCTCCATCAATGTATTCATGATTCCAGCTCCTTGAGAACATCTGTCAGTTCATGCCAGCCTGTTCGAGTGCAAATATGCCATTTCCCATTTTCGAAGAGATAAAAATATTCCGCAGAGAGACTTTCAATGC
>ENA-UOJE01002316-UOJE01002316.1-human-gut-metagenome-genome-assembly--contig:-C23-NODE-2316-length-14639-cov-7.178826_pt1 | contig 14639 bp, 12 predicted proteins | sample MGYA00242341_ERZ723888 | MGnify/ENA metagenome assembly ERZ723888 | reverse complement strand
AGTATGGTTCAGACTGTTGACCTGGTGCGATTAAAAACATTTTTGTTTGACGCTCCGATATTATATAAAAAGGAGTTTTTATTATGGGACTTAAGTTCAATCCGAAGCAGAGTGAGGGATGGAAACTGCTTGCCTCCCCGAAGAAAACACGAATTTTGTTTGACGGCGGTTCACGTTCCGGAAAAACCGCGCTGATCGCGGAATATCTGGTCCGACGTGCATTGCAGTATCCTGGCTCAAGACAGCTTGCCGCGCGGAAACACCGGGCTCATGCCAAAACATCACTGTGGAGCGATACGCTCAAATCCTATCTTGTCCGCAACCTGCCTTCCGGCGTCTGCCGTTTCCAGGAGAGCGAACTCACGATTGTTTTTTATAATGGGTCCTCCATTATGGTCGGTGGTCTGGACGATGCGGAACGGACTGAAAAAATTCTGGGCAACGAATATATTACCGTATTCATCAATGAGGCGACACAGATTTCATTTGCCGCAATGCAGATGGCTGTAACACGGCTCGCCCAGCGGGTACAGGACCGGAAGGGCAGGACGGCAGTCCCGAAACTGATTCTGGACTGCAATCCCCGCGGTCCCCGTCACTGGCTCCATTACGTGGGCGTACGCCATGTCGATCCGGAAACGGAACAGCCTCTTGCGGATGCTCCTCGCTGGGCACGCCTGAACTGGTCCGCCTATGACAACAGGGAAAATCTTCCTGAGGAATATCTTTATGCACTGGAGTCACTTCCAGAGGTGATGCGGGAACGTATGCTGAACGGAGTCTGGCGGGATAACGAGGGCGCGGTCTATTCCGAATTCGATGAAGACCTCCATGTTGTGGAACCTTTTGAAGTTCCCGCAGATTGGAAACGCATCCGTGCAATTGACTTCGGCTATACGAATCCTTTTGTGTGTCTGTGGGGGGCGCTTGATCCGGACGGGCGCCTTTACGTTTACAGGGAACACTATAAAGCCGGAGTCCGGACCGCGGAACATGCACAGATCATTCTGGATTTATCCGGTTCGGAGCATTATTCCATTACAGTTGCGGACCACGATGCGGAAGAACGTGCGGAATTGGATTCTTTTGGAATCCGTACGACGGCGGCATTCAAAAACGTGATCAGCGGCATTCAAAGTGTGAAGAACCGCCTGGTAATCTGCCATGACAACCGTCCGCGTCTTTATTTTTTCCGTAATCTGCGCAACCTGCTTTCGGAGATTTACGATTATCGCTGGATGCCGTCGAGTGGCTCTATGAATGCGAAAGAGGAGCCTTTGAAATTGAACGATCATGCAATGGATGCCTTGCGTTATATGATCGCCTCGGTAGATCAGATTGATAAAAATAAATTCAGAAGCGCAAGTGCTTCGGTCCGTCCTCAGGATCGTTGGCAGTCCTGTTTTTGAAAATGGAAATAAATTTCATGACTGCGCTTGAAAATAACAAGAAATGAATCATATTATAAAGCATTTCCAGTCATGACCGGAGAGATGGTCGAGTGGTTTAAGGCGGCGGTCTTGAAAACCGCAGAGGTGCAAGCCTCCGGGGGTTCGAATCCCTCTCTCTCCGCCATTTACGTTATAACCTGTTCATTTTGAACAGTTCTGAAATTTCAAACGGATTTGACCGGTTGTTCCCGAGTGGTACACAAAGTGGGCCACAGGGAGCGGAAAATGAATATCCCGGTCAATCACCTTGTATCCCGCAATGGAAAATATTACTTCCGTTGTCGTCTTCCTCAAAACGGCTACAGCGCCTTATCTCCCGCAGAGATAAAAATATCCCTTCGGACTTCTGACCAGAAAATTGCCATAAGTGCTTGCAAATTACTGACTGACAGGTTAGATTCCCTTGTGAACACGGGAGCAGTGCGCACTATGACCTTGAACGAAATACGCCGTATTCTTGCGGAATATGCAACCGAATGGCTTGCGGATTATGCCCGGCAATTGGCCGATTACGGGCCGATATGTCCGAAGACACGCAAAGTCGGCATGGACAATGCCTTGAATTTCATGGCATATTACGAGCGGGAACTCAATTCCGGCAATCCTACCGGCAAGCAGGAGGCGGAAACGATTCTCCGGGATATTCCGCATACGGCCAGCGATATCAATCTCATGGCGCAGGAATGGACGCTGACGCAAATTTTCCTTGCCCGGTTACAGCATGACCGGATAGCCGGGAAACGCTTCCTCACGGAATATAACCAAGCCGTCTATGACGAAATCATGTCCGGCAATTATCGCTCCGCCGAAGAAATCCGGGAAGCGGAAACCGTCCTGACGCTTGGCGAGCTGGTCAGGCGTTACCTTGCCGAAAAGAATGATTCATGGGGCGCGTCAATGCGCGGGCTTGCGAAAGCGGCGCTTGATGTTTTGCTGGAATACTTCGATGCGGAAACGGATGTGAAGGCCGTCAAACATCAAAACCTTCTGGACTTCCGGGACAATGTGCTTTTGAAACTTCCGCCCGGCAGGAACACGAATCCGAAATATCAGGGGATTCCCCTGATGGAATTGCTGGCAAAGCACAAAGGGGAAACCCTGACCCGGAAGACGGTCAACTTGCGGATGGCGCAAATCCGGGGCTTCTTCATCTGGTGCTTCAAACATGAATATATCAGCCGCAACCCGGCCAGTGACCTGCAATTGACCTTGGGGCATAAGGCCAGCACGGAACGCTTGCCCTACTCGAAAGAGGAGTTGCAGACGATATTCGAGAATCTGCGGGAGGACCGGTTGCGCAACTGGCGCTCCTATAAGCTCTGGATTCCCCTGATTGCCCTTTATTCCGGGGCGCGGATGAATGAAATCTGTCAGCTACAGGTCGATAATGTGTTTACGGTCGGCGGGATTCCCTGCTTCGAGATAACCGATGAGGGAGACGAAACCGCCAGCGTGAAGACCGAAAGCAGCAAGCGGATTGTTCCGGTTCATCCGGTACTGTTGCAGTTGGGATTCCTGAATTACGTCTTGGAACGCCGGAAAGAGAAGCGGAACAGAACAAAGGAAGTTCCCCGCCTCTGGCCGATGCTGAAATACAAGGAGGGGCACGGTTACGCGCATGACTTCTCGAAATCCTACCGGAACTTCAACAAGCGATATGTGACGCAGGACAACAAGAAGGTGTTCCACAGCTTCCGGCACAATTTCACCGACAACCTGAAACAGCAGGGCTTGCAGGAAAGCATGATTGCCGAGCTGGTCGGGCATTCGGTAAAATCCATGACGTTCAGCCGCTACGGGAAAGAGTTCAACCCCGCGATTTTGCGGGAAAATATGCTGAAACTTGATTATGGTATCGATATATTCGGAATATTGGGAAAGACGCCCCTTGAGGATGAAATGATAGCCGGACAGGTGGAACAACTGCCGAAACGGTGAGCAGGAAGTCGCGCTGATCCTGCGGCTATGAGCCACAGGATTCAGCTTCGGATGGAGGTTGGCATGAACAGTAATTTTTTGCGTTTGAGACCTTATCAGACCCCGGAGGATTATTTCCGGGAGTCTTTGGAGGAACAGGAGGGAGTGCCTTTTAAGGTTCAGCCTTATGCGGAACTGGAAGCACGTTTCAAGCAGATTCGGGAGCACTTGCAGGAACAGCCAATCAGGGTTGACGGTGATTTTTTCCGCATGTTCCATCGGCGGAATGGTTATTTCTGTCTGCTCCGCAAAGGAATGAACCGGATGATAGAAGTTGGAGCAATCGCACAGGAAAAGACGGATGAAGTGCTGGAAAGGCTTTATGACCATGTTCCACAGGCATTGACGAACAATGTGTATTTTACCGTCAATTCCTATTATCGGACTTTAGGCCGCGCGTGTACCGCTACCTTTTTACCGCGCCCGGCAAGACAAGAAAAGAATATTCGCTGGCTGAATGCCTGTTATGTCGATATCGATGTTGGCCGTTTCGGTTGTGAGAATGAGTTCCTGCTTGGCAAATATTGCCCGGAACTCCTGCCGGATGACCTTGACGAAAAGATACCCGGAGAAAAGCGCCTGACATGGGAACAAGCTCTTTTGCTGGCAATGATATTGGAGGAACAGGGAACGATTCCACCGGTCAGCGTTTACGCCCGGAGCGGCAGAGGTATTTATCTCTTCTGGTTGCTGGAACCGGTAAAATTCCACTACGAAAAGCATTGGATATTGACGAACTACAAAGCCTGTAACCGCGCCCTTGTAGATTCCATTCGGGGAAATGCCGGTTTGCCGCTTCTGCCCGGAGACCACCTTGCGACCGATGGAGCGCGGATTCTGCGGATTCCAAGCTCGATTCACACCTCTACCGGGACAAGAGTTTGTTACTGGCCCTCCCGATTGGATGACGTGACCCCGGAAAGGATTTACACCCTTGAGCAGATGATGAACTTTCTACAGGTGAAAGACGCAACGCCTTCGCCTGATTCTCCAGCCGTGACGATTTTCAAACGTGCCGCCGCACCCTTTTCCACTCCGGCCCGTGCCAATGGGGTAAAGGCCAGCATGAAATACCGTCTTGCCGATGTGGAGAAGCTGTTCCGGGAACGCCTGATAAAAAAGGGGAAGCGTTATCACTCTTTGCGGACGATGGCCCTGTTTCATCTTTACGCAGGAACAGAGGAAGCAGAGGCGGTTAAGCATTTGGAGAAGCTGGCCCGTTTCTGCCGCCCTCCCTATCCGACAAAGGGCGAAGTCAATGACATTCCGGTCAGGAAGGTTGTTGAGCGAGCTTATCACGATGAGGACAAATGCCCCTTCCTTTTCAGCAATCAGGTATTGGCAAAATTCTGGAATATCGACAAGGAAACGGCGGAACGCTTGGAATTACGTGTATTACGCCCCCCGGCAGCGGGAAAGCTGAATGTGATGTCGGACAAGGAGAAGGAATTGAGACGCAGGAGAGAGGTCCTGTTGCGCCTTGAACCGGAAAATCATTCTTTGACTGAACTGTTGGCAATGATGAAGCGGAAGAAATACCGTCTTTCGGAAACGACCCTCCGGTCAGACCTCAAGGCATTGGAAGAGGCCGGGTTGATTCAGCGTTCCAACCGGAAGGGAGGCCGTCCCCGGAAAGTGGAGCAGTGAGTTTTGCCCCTTTCGCTTTTTTCTCTTCTCTCTTTTTGGTTGGTATAGTTGGGAATACCCTTATCAGGTAGGGTAGATAATATTACTCTATAGTTACAGGTCAGTGGGGAGAAAGACACACGGGCAAGCCCTGCCGTCTCCGACACGCCCCACTATAAGACAAATGATTTTTCGCACCTTTTTCGGGGCCAAAAGCAGAAAGAAAACCCGCACCTTTTTCCCTGATGTTTTCCGCACCTTTTCCGAATTACGGTCAAGAGTTAAAAAGTATGAATAAACCACCTATAAACAGATAAAACTCCCTTAATTGAGCGTAAAAACAGCTAAAACCATGATAAGCAGATTTGCTACCGAATATCGGTAAGGTATCGGAATTTTATCGGTAATCGATGCTTGAAAAACGCCTTTAATGGTGTTATGTTGATGGAATAAGATTTTACGGCAAATTTCAAGATAAAATAAGGAATTTTGGGGTTATGATAACCTGAGCTTGATTAACAATCGTAGATAATTTTTTGACTTTCGGCAGACTCATATCGGAAACCGCTAATTTCACAGTGTAAGAGTGTCGCTGAAGGGAAGCACCTGCTTTGTGCTGGTGGCCCTTTTGCATTCTTACACGGGTTCTTAGCGGTACCACGATATGATGTGACTGGGCCACCTTTTTATGGTACCAGTTACCTGTCTCCGGCAATAAGTCGAAAGACTACCTGAAGGAGGCAGGAGCATGAAAAACAAAAATAACTTGTGGACAATCACCGCAATTGTCCTGCTTTACTGTCCTCATATCCGTTCTCCATCTTTCCATTTTCGTTGTTGAATCGCCCTGCAAAGCAGCGGCGATCAAACGCATGGACTGCGTTTGATTCGCCTCAAGAACGCTCTTATTTGAATCAGAAACAACGAAAATTTATGGAGATGCCAAACATGAAAAAGGCAATGATTCTTACCGTCGCAAGCCTTCTGACCGCCTTTGTCTTTACCGGCTGTGATGATGCCAAAACCAGACAATCAAAAAAGCAATTGGAAGAAGCCCGTGAAGCTATGCGGGAACAAGAGAAAATTGAACAGGAGCTTAAGAAGAAAATGCAGGAGACTAATGACGAGTTAAGGAAAATACAAAAAAGAGATGAAGAGAGGCGGCGTGACAATCGTATGAGAGACGGGAAATGGTATTGAGAGTAGATTTCTCCTGATACGATGAACTCCAAGCCGTCTCATTGTCATGCGAGGCGGCTTTCCCCGACTTGTCTCGAATGGTATTTCTTGACCATCCGGAACTATCCGGGAGGGTATCTCTGCAACGGAATTATAAAAGGGCTACCCTGTCTTCGGCGAAAAATACTTTGGAAATAGTAGAAACAATCGGCACCGCTAAGACCGGAATGCAAGAGGGACTTAACAGAGTTCTCCCGCAGGAGGAGGGAGAACTTGCATTTTCCTTGTCACGGTGCTATCGTAAAAGCAATTTTAACCTCAAAAACAAAAAACTGGTACACAAAGTGTTCCCTCAAAACACGACCGATAAATCACAGTTAAACTATTGTAATTTCAATAGTTATGATGTAGATTTACGAGAGTCCCTCTCTCTCCGCCATTCTTTTTCCTATTTTAAACGGCTCGGTACGTGAGAGTTACACTTGTTAGTTTAATCTAACTCTGCATGTTTCAAAGGGTTACGGCGCTTTCCAGTGTGTGTTTACGGGCGCTCTCAGAATCACGATTTCCTTGATACAGGGGCGTAAGAAGGCCGATTTCATTATTTTATGAAATTGAGCTTGTGTCGTTTATTTTTATGGTGTTCCTTTTTTAATGCAGAAAGTCAATGATCCGTTCATCGGTCAGTGGAAAATGCCGGTGTTCCACTGACACCGGAATCAGGATACGCATGAATTGTTCTCATATAAATATCTTGATAGCCTTTCAATATCACAATTACGTTAATGGCTGCAGCATTAGTTCGGAATGAGAGAATTTTTTGCCGTTTTAAGATAGAATATCCGATATGAAAAACCAAAAATATGAAAAAAATTATCAAAAAGCTATAATTGCGATCAGAAAAGATAGAAAAAAACTGTTTTTCCTCTTGCATAACATCATATAATATAGTATCTTACTCAGTTCAAAAAAATATGGAAGCAATCTCATGAACGATACATTTTACACTTATGGAAACAAAGAGTTGATCACTCAGAAAAGCTTTTCGGTCATTCCGCAGAAAGTGAAGCCGGTTCTCCAGCCTCTGGTATTCTCCCTGGTCGAGAACATGTTAGGCGTAAAGGAGTTGCGTAATCATCTGCGTGATTTTGAGAAGATCTACAATCTCCAGAAATCAGCTACTTTCAAAAGTAAAATTATCGGAAATGATCCGCTGACTCCGACCAAAATCCGTAAAATCCGCAAGATGCTCAAGTTGACACAGTTTCAATTCGGAAATTTGCTCGGGATTTCAAAAACAACGATCAGTTACTGGGAAAACGGGCACTTGCATCCGTGCAGGGAAAATCAGAAGATTCTGCATACTCTCGCAACTTACGGTATTGTCGGTCTGCGCAGGATCGAAGAAGAATACAAAAAGAAATAATTTCCTATCTGTAAAATCCTGGCACTCTTTTTTCCTTTCCGGAAGAAAGAGTGTTCTTTATGTACCGGTACCGGAATAATCGGAGAGAAAAAAAGACCTGAAAGACACATGGACTTGTCTTTCAGGCGAATTCCCATCCATTCAAAGAAAAACGGATATCAGTCTTTCAGAAGCAACTCCTGATCTTCCGGGAGAGTCGCAGTATTTTCAATAACCTTCATATGCGTCCATTTGTCGCCAAGATAACGGGCATAGAAAACAATGCCGCAGATAACGATATAGATCACGATCGTTCCCCAGATGTACCAGACGGACATTCCCAGTTTTGCAAAAATCAGGGACGGAACCGCGAGTCCGAGGAATGCCATCGTCATGCCGGCAAGCATGGCAAAGAACGTATCGCCGGCGGCCTTGATCGCACTGCTGTAAATGATCGACATACCGTCGAACAGCAGATAAACCGAAATGAAGCAGAGCATGACTTTCGTCAGGCGGATCACCTCCGGATTACTCTGATCGAACAGGGCAAGCGGGACCTGCGGAAGCAAGACGAAGAAAACCGCCATGAGCCCCATATAGATGAGTGTCAGGTTCCGCGCGCTTTTCACCGACTTTTTCGCCCGGTGGACATCGTTTGCGCCGATGGACTGCCCCACCAGAATCGCAACGGTCTGCCCGATGCCGAGGATCGGTGTGAAGGCAATGGAGTTCAACCCGAATGCAATCGCAGTCGCCGCTCCAATGTCCTTTCCGTAAGTTCCCACGACAATCACAAAGATATTGAATGCGGAAAGATCGACGAAAAACTGAAACCCGTTCGGCACTCCGAAACGGATCAGACGCCACAGCAGTCCCCAGTCGATAATGTTTGAACAGGTATTGAAGTGTCGGCGCGAACTCCTCGGAATGAAAAAGAAGCAGGCATAAACAATGCATCCGACCAGTGCCGAAAGGTTGGTTCCCCATGCGGCTCCCGCAATTCCCAGTTCCGGCGCTCCCCAGTTGCCGTAGATCAGCGCATAGTTGAACGGCACGTTCATAAGCGTAATCAGGAAACTGATGCTCATGACCATGACCGTTTTGCCGCGCCCGCTCCAGAATGCGCCGAGAGCCGCGTTCAGAAGAAGCAGTACATTTCCGAGAGACAGTATTTTGAAATAGCGGATCTCCTGCGCCGTTACCTCCGGCTCATGCCGGAACAGAGCGAAAAGCGGTTCCGCCCAGAAATACCCCGTCGCAAGGATGGCTCCGCCGATCAGCGACAGAAAGATTCCCTGCCAGACCGCGGTGCCGACACGCTCCGTGGCTCCCGCGCCGGAATACTGTGCCACGAAAGAACCGGTGAATCCGATCGTCCCGAGAAAGAAACAGGCAATCGTGAATCCGGTCAGGCCTCCTGTCAGACTCGCCGCCACGGCCTCTTCCGAATAATGCGACAGCATGACGCGGTCGGCGAGCAGGTTGAGTGCATGAGCCGCCGCCCCCATGATCAGGGGCAGCGCGATACGTAATACTTCGAACAGTCCTCCCTCCGTCGAGAGGAACTGATTTTTCTGGATCTTCATAAATTGCTTACCGTATTTTTACTTCGCGCCTGACGTCAAGATCATCCTGACGTTTTTTCAATGTTTCGCGCTTGTCTTCAAATGTTTTACCCTTGGCTGTTCCAAGTTCGAGCTTGATTTTGCCCCGCGTCAGATAGACTTTCAGGGGAATCAAGGCATAGCCCTTCTCCTTGACGCGCTGCGAGAGCTTCAAAATCTCCTTTTTATGGAGCAGGAGAACTCTCGGGCGGACCGGAGTGTGGTTGAATATATTTCCGTGGGAATACGGCGAGATATTCATATTGTACAACAGGACTTGTCCGTTTTCGATTTTCGCAAAAGAATCCTGCAGGGACACGGAGTGCATACGGCAACTCTTCACTTCCGTTCCGCGCAATGCGATTCCCGCCTCCAGGCTGTCTATGATCTGGTAGTCGTGAAACGCTTTCTTATTGCGTGCAATGACGCCGTCGGCGCCCTCTTTTTCCTCTTTTTTTGCTGCCATCGCTTTCACCTTGATAGGTAGGGGCTGACAGGACAACAACAGGACCCGGCAGGCAAATGCCCCATTTGCCCGTCAAGTCCTTCCGATTGATCCTGTACCGCCCGATTACCCGGGGAAACGCCGTTTGATCTTCTGTTCAAATGCCGTTTTCAACGGGTTGTTCTGGGGCGTGAGCGAATCGTTGTAATACTTGAGCAGATCTTTCTGCTGTTTTGACAAGTTCGCCGGTGTTTCCACCATGACTTTCACCAGATGGTCGCCCCGCGTACCGCCTTTGAGCGCAGGAATTCCCTTGCCCTTGAGCCGCAGAGTCGTGCCGTTCTGGGTTCCTTCCGGAATGCGCATTTTCGCCAGGCCGTTGACCGTCGGCACCTGCACTATGCCGCCCATGACCGCGGTGTTCAGATCGATCGGCAACTCGCAGATCGTATTCGTCCCTTCGCGCTGGAAAAGATCGTCGGGCCTGACCGCGATAATCACATAAAGATTACCCGGTGCTCCGCCGTTGGTTCCTGCCTCCCCCTCGCGGGCAATGCGCAATTTGGAACCGTTGTCAACTCCCGGCGGAATATGGATCATGATCTCCTTGTCCACTTTCACTCTGCCCGTTCCCGAACAGGATTTACATGGATGCGTGATCTTGAAGCCTGTACCGTGACATGCCGGACATGGCTGTTCCTGCATGAAAAGGCCATTGCTCGCGGATATGCTTCCGCTGCCGCCGCACTGCGGACACGGCGTTTTGGCATATCCCGGCTGGCTGCCCGTCCCCGAGCACGCCGCGCATATATCGTATTTGGCAAGACGGACCCGTTTGTCCGTGCCGTGAACGGCTTCATCGAACGAAATCTCAAGCTTATACTGGAGATCCGCGCCGTTTCTGCCGCCCTGTGCGGAAGCCCGCCTGCCTCTGCGGGATGAGCCGCCGCTGAAGAGATTTTCAAACATCTCCGCGTTGGCTCCGCCGCCGGAGCCGTAAGCGCCTCCGAAGACCTGGCTGAAGATGTCATAAGGGTCCCGGAAACCGCCGCCCGCCCCTCCATAGGCGCCGCCCGCTCCTCCGGCAGAGGGTCCGCCCGCGCGGAAATAATCGGAGCCGAACTGGTCGTACTGCTTGCGCTTTTTCGGATCGCTGAGCACGTCATAGGCTTCCGACACCTGCTTGAACTTCTCCTCCGCGCTCTTATCCCCCGGATTTTTGTCCGGATGATATTTGACGGCAAGCTTGCGGTATGCCTTTTTTATTTCATCGGCGCTCGCTGTTTTCGAAACGCCTAAAGTCTGATAATAATCATTTGCCATAAAATAAAACTTCCTTCCAAAGCTGAAAGTTTTTCAACTTTTTATGAATGAAGCTGACAGCTTTAATTTGTATTGCTTATTTCTTCTCGGCTTCGGCAGGTCCGGAGCTCACCACGACGCTTGCGGGTTTGAGCAGACGGTCCTTGATCTTATAGCCGTAGCACCACTGGCGGATCACCTTGCCCGCCGGCACTTTGTCCGAAGCCTCCTGCGAAACCGCTTCCTGCGTGTTCGGGTCGAATTCCTTTCCGACGGCGTCGATTCTCTCAATGCCGAGATCGGAAAAGGCGCGGTCGAATTCCGTCTGAATCATCTTCATGCCGTCCAGCAGAGCTTTCAGGTTGTTGGAAGACTCCGTCGCCGCGACAGCCATTGCAAAATGGTCGAACACCTGAAAAAACGGATGAAGTGTATCGGTCATTACCGAATAACGCAGCGCCTCCATGTCTTTTGCGGCACGCTTGCGCTGGTTGTCCATCTCCGCAATCAGGCGGATTCTCTTGTCCTCCAATTCGAGGACAGCCTTTTCGAGAGATGCGATTTTCTGCTTCGGGTCGTCTTTCGGTTCCTGACCGGGTTCCGTTTCCGGCACTGCGCATTCCGCATTCTCCTGTCCGGATTCCGCATGTTTCACAGCCTGTTCCTTCTTCTCCACGGTCTTTTCCTGCGGCTTCTTCGAAGTCTCTTTTTCCTTGTCTTTTTCTGTATTTTTCATCTCTCTGTCCTTTTATTTATAATCATACGCAGGTAATTTAACCTGACACACTCGCTTTTTCAACCTCTGCAACAGGGGATTCAACGAAAAAAGGACGGAATGAACCGGAAGGACGGAAAAAGAGCCGTTCCGTTTCTTTCCGTCCTCCGTTTTTCCGTTTATTCCGCTTTCGCTTTCGGTTTGCCCGCCGCCGGAGTGAATTTCAGTTTGTCTTTGGCAAAATCCACTTTCAGCGTCATGCCTTCCCGCAATTCGCCGGAAATGAGCAGCTTCGAAACCGGTGTTTCGATCTCATTGACGATCACGCGTTTCAGAGGACGCGCACCGAATTCCGGGTCATAGCCGTTTTCGGCAAGATGTTTCTTCGCGGCTTCCGTAATGCTGAACCCGACGTCCTGATCTTTGAGCCTGCGGGCGAAATCCGCAAGCTGGATGTCGAGAATCCTGACGATCTGCTCCATCTGAAGCGATTTGAAGATCAGTATCCCGTCGACACGGTTCAGGAACTCCGGGCGGAAGTGGTCGCGCAGGCGCATCATCAGGTCTTCCCGAAGCTTTTCGGGGTCTTTTTTCTCCTTGATCTCCTCAAGAAGCATGTCGCTTCCGATATTGGAGGTCATGATGATGATGGTGTTCTTGAAGTTGACCGTCCGCCCGTGGGAGTCCGTCAACTGTCCGTCATCCAGAATCTGGAGGAAGATGTTGAACACGTCATGATGCGCTTTCTCGATCTCGTCGAACAGCACGACCGAGTAGGGACGTCTCCGCACCGCTTCGGTAAGCTGTCCGCCCTCGTCGAATCCGACGTATCCGGGAGGTGCGCCGATCAGACGCGACACACTGTGTTTCTCCATGTATTCGGACATGTCGATGCGGATGATTGCGTTTTCGTCATCGAACAAATCTTCGGCAAGCGCCTTCGCCAGCTCGGTTTTGCCGACGCCGGTCGGACCGAGGAAAATGAACGATGCGGTCGGTTTGCGCTGATCCTTGAGCCCGGCTCTCGCACGGAGCACCGCGTCGGCGACCGTTTCCACGGCTTCATCCTGCCCGACTACGCGCTCATGCAGTTTTTCGGAAAGATGAAGCAGTTTATCCCGTTCCGTCTGGACCAGTTTGTTCACGGGAATGCGGGTCCAGCGGCTGACGATTTCCGCGATATCCTCCTCATCGACCTCCTCTTTCAGAAGACGATGCTCGCTTGCTTCGTCCGTCTTGAGTTTCTTCTCCGCAGCCGCGATCTGTTTCTCGATTCCCGGAATCGTACCGTGACGCAGTTCCGCCGCCTTTTCGAGGTCATATTCCCGCTCCGCCTTGGCGAGTTTCGCTCTGGCAAGATCGAGACTCTCCCTCATCAGGCGCAGTTCGGAAATGGAATTTTTTTCCGCATCCCATGCCGCTCGCAGGGTTTTGGCTTTTTCCTTCTGCTCGGCAAGTTCTTTCTCGATGATCTTCCTGCGTTCCCTGCTTGCCTCGTCCTTTTCCTTCTTCAATGCGGCAAGCTCGATTTCAAGACGCATCGCCTTTCTTTCGAGTTCATCAATCTCGGTCGGGCAGGAGTCGATTTCGGTACGGAGTTTCGCGGCGGCTTCGTCGATCAGGTCGATCGCCTTGTCCGGCAGAAAACGCTCCGTGATATATTTATTGGAAAGCGTGGCGGCGGCGACAATCGCGGCGTCTTTGATCTTGACTCCGTGATGAAGCTCATACCGCTCCTTGAGCCCGCGCAGAATCGAAATGGTATCCTCCATGCTCGGTTCGCTGACCAGCACCGCCTGAAAACGGCGTTCGAGCGCGGCGTCCTTTTCAATATATTTCCGGTATTCATCAAGCGTGGTGGCGCCGATACAATGGAGTTCGCCGCGCGCAAGCATCGGCTTGAGCAGGTTCCCCGCATCCATTGAGCCTTCGGTCGCGCCCGCGCCGACAACGGTATGCAGTTCGTCGATGAACAGGATGATGTCTCCGTTTGCGGAGGAGACTTCCTTCAGGACGGCTTTCAGGCGTTCCTCGAATTCACCGCGGTATTTCGCGCCTGCAATCAGCGCGCCCATGTCAAGAGCGACAATCCGTTTGTTCTTCAAGGTTTCCGGCACGTCGCCGCGCACGATACGCGTCGCGAGCCCCTCCACGATGGCAGTCTTTCCGACACCGGGTTCACCGATGAGGACCGGGTTGTTCTTGGTCCGGCGGGAGAGGATCTGGATTGTCCGGCGGATCTCGTCGTCGCGCCCGATCACAGGATCCAGCTTGTCCTTGCGGGCGGACTCGGTCAGATCGCGTCCATATTTCTCCAGCGCCTCGAACGAGGCTTCCGGATTTTCATTGGTGACACGCTGATTTCCACGCACTTCCTTGAGGGCGAGCAGTATCTTGTCCTGTGTGCATCCGACGGCTGTCAGGATTTTTTCACAGGTTTTGTCTTCGAGGAGGGCAAGGAACAGATGTTCGACGCTGATGAATTCATCTTTCATCTCCTCGGCTTTGTTTTTCGCCGTAATCAGCACCTGGCTGAAATCACGCGAAGTATAGGTCTGCTGCGCGCCCGGTCCCGATACGGACGGAATGGCTTCCAGGGCGGAGATGATCTCCCCGTTGACACGTTCCATCTCAATCTTCATTCTCTTGAGAAGCGAGGGGATCAGCCCCTGTTCCTGATTGACCAGCGCATACAGCAGATGAATCGGGCGAATTTCCTGATGCCCGTATTCAACGGCGGTCTCCTGCGCCTTGACCATGGCTTCTCTGGATTTGGCAGTTAATTTTTCCATGTCCATAAGCAGTTCTCCTTTTTTGATTTTTCATTTTTACACTGTTATTATAAGCAGGTATTATGCCAATCATGGCAAATGAGTTTGACGGAATCGTGTGACGTGCCATTTTGTCACACAGGTAAAGAAGAAGCTCAAGATCC
>ENA-UOJE01002311-UOJE01002311.1-human-gut-metagenome-genome-assembly--contig:-C23-NODE-2311-length-14661-cov-6.105368_pt1 | contig 14661 bp, 27 predicted proteins | sample MGYA00242341_ERZ723888 | MGnify/ENA metagenome assembly ERZ723888 | reverse complement strand
AAAAGAAGAAGCCCGCGCACGTCGGCAAACGCGCACGGGCAAGCGTCAAAACTGTGCGAGTGATGACGAACAGATTTTAACAGGAAAACCGTCGGTTATCCGTTGGTTTGTCTACGTTTTTGCGGCTCTGTTCATGTGCGGGATTATCCCCATGGCAATCGCAGGCGGCCTCATCACCTTCTGCGAGACATACCACTGCGAATGGCTCATCTTCGTGCTTTGCGGTGCGGTCATCTGGCTTATCTTCCGCATCATCGAGCGTGATATCTAATGGATCTCGACAACATGGCGCAGCCGCTTGAGAGCGTCATCGCCCAGGAGAAGATGGCTGTCTATCCGATGCCGCTCAGGCTCCAAGACCGCGCCGAGCTTTTCAAGAAGTGGTGCGAGCTCAACCCCAAGACGCTCCGCAGCATCGAGTTGACGGCCCTGGCTATCGATAAGCGCGGTATGCGTGTGTCGACCAAGTACCTCATCGAGAAGCAGCGTTACGAAGGCTCCTACAAGCTCGTCGGCGTTCCGTTCGTGGACGGCAACGGGGAAGAGCACGTCTACGGCATCAACAATACGGATACGCCGCTGTTGAGCCGTTGGCTTCTCGACAAGCATCCCGATCTGAATATCGAGACGCGCAAGTCCATCTATGACACCAAGGAGAGCTGACATGACAACGACGTTGCAGGTGGTCGAGCATTTCGAGGACATCACCCGATATGCCGCCAAGAACAAAGGCAAGATGACGCTGGAGAACACGGAGACGGGCAAGGTTGTCGAGCTTGATAGCCGTCTTGTCTCATCCGTAATGAGCGCGTCCCTGGTCTACGCCTCGACCATCATCGACGGCAGATGTGAGCTCTGCGATACCGACGAGGGATATTTGTCAATCATCATGCTCGCCGCCGATATCTATGCCCGCGACCTCTAGCCAGCCGAGCCTGTTCGACGATCCGCTCATGCCGGAGCCGTATCGGTGCGACTACGAGTGCGGCGTACTCGACGAGGGCTGCGCAAAGCCCAAGAGCAAATGCACGTTTCGCGGGTCTGTCGTTTGGACTAACTGCCGCGAGTGCGGCCACTGCCTGTGGGACGGCTGGTGGCAGCGCGGCACGTGCGATGACCTGTCTATCGATGATGGAGGTGAAGAGGAATGATTACCAAGGACGTGCGCGACAAAGCCCAGGAGCCGATGGCATGGTTCCAGCACGACTCTAACTCAGCGCAAGACCAGAAGTGCCAAAGGCTGCTGTTCCGCTACGGCAACGCCGGATACGGGGCGTTCTGGCGCATCTGCGAGATTCTGGCGAACACCACGACGCACTCACTGCCGGTCGAGACCGACGAGGACTGGCTGATTCTCGCGGAGCAGATCGGGATGCACAAGGCGGGTGCCTTCGACGATATGTCGAGCGTCGATGCCTGCCGCAATTTCATCAGCTGCCTGCTGGAGATCGGCTTGCTAAACCGAGACGGAAAAGGCCGTATCGAGAGTGCGCGAATGCAAAAAAACGCTCTCTATTTCGGCATGCAAAGGGCGAACGGAGCCAAGGGTGGCAGGCCGAAGAAGAACAAAACAGAGCCAACGGAATAGCAGGTCAAAGGCGGTGAACTGGACAATGGAGCATGAAAGCGTCGCTAAACCATCGGTTTTAGATTGGCTAAACCCTAACAATACAGTACATAACAATACAGGGCGGGTTTTTGGGTTTGGGTCTTTAGACCCTAACCCAAAGCCAAAAACCCGCAACTTGCTTGTGGCGTTATGTAACAAGGAAGTCTTACTTTCTTTGCTTCTTTCTTTATCGCCCTTTAATTTCGCGCCTGATTTTCGAGTTTTCGCGCTTATGAAACTTGAGTTCTCAACAGCTTTTCAACAGGTTTTCAACATTCGTAATAGTTTTCAACAGTTGGACGGTGATGCCAATGCCGTTTGGTAGCTACATCAACAAGATCAGGGTCAAGCGATGCCCTTATTGCGGTATCGATCGGCCTAGGGACTATTTCATCAAAAATCGCAGCGCCTGCTGGAAGTGCAGGGCGGTCAAGAGGGATGTTAAGGAGGGGATGCGCTATGACCTCATCGAGGAAGTCGGCATTCAAAAACATAAGCGCGATCGATTTAGCTAAAGGTCAAATGTCATGGGACGGGAAAGCAGGTGAGTCTTATGTCTGCTGGAGCCACAAGAAGAGCCTGACATTATCGAGTGCGATGGCGTGCTGTACATGCCTGACAAAGAGTGCGAGTTCATTCCTGAAGAGTTTGCGGTCAGTTTTGATTTCGACGGGCAGGAGATTGCGTATCCCGTTGGCAAGCCTTCCGATGACTGCGAGCGCTTCTACTGTTCCGAGTGTGGCTTCGACATGGGGTTCGCGTCTGAGGGCGAACCGGCTTGGTTCGAGAACTCTTACCCGTGGAACCCGTTTTTCAGCTATTGCCCGAACTGCCGCGCTCGCGTGCGACTTCCGTGGTCATGGCTCAACAAGAAGGAGGTAAACGAATGATCTGCATCGTTGGGACTAGGGGAAGCGGTAAGACGGCTGAGCTTTTAAAGTTCTCCGCTGATTCTGGCATCCCTATTGCCGTTCATGATTCAAACAGGGCAACCAGCCTCCACATGCTCATGGAGATGCTCGATATCGATGCGCCCGATCCGGTTGTCATCGGTAACGGCGTTTATGGAGGACGTCCATCCTGCTCTTTGGCGATGGAGCGCGGAAAAGACGGTTTGGCTCCGGTTCTTGTTGATGGTCTGGAATCCTTTTTCGGCGCTATGGGATTACGTGCCGATGTGGTGACCGTCAACGCCGATGCCCTGAATATCGATTTCGAACTTGCCGCAAAAGCAAATCCAAGTCTTCTCAACTACCTCCGTTACCGTCGGGAAATTAGGAAAGGTGGCACGGAATGAGTGCATACGTTAAGCGGGTCGGTGATCTGACTGAGCCTTTTGAGCTCAGTGCTTCGCAGATTACCGAGCAGATGACTTCGACGGTCGATACTGAGTTCGACCCAGTGACCAAGCCTTCGCATTATGCGGGGCATACCGGCATCGATTGCAAGGCTGCTTTGGAGTCGATGCTTGGAACCGAAGCGTACGTGTCCCATATGCAGGCGTGCGCGTTCAAGTACATCTGGCGATGGCGTGACAAGAACGGCATCGAAGACCTCAAGAAGGCACGCGAGTGCATCGACAACATGATCCGCGCGATTGACGGTGATGGGCGATGACCACCGTGAAACTCAACTTTGAGATTTGTGACGAAGGATGCAACGCCGCCGAAGCCGATATCTGGGATGCGGCGAACAAGCTCACGGATTCGCTCCTGTTCATGATTCACGCATTCGGTGCCGACCGCGTGACGGTGAAGATCGTGAGGGATGACGGCGATGAGTAGGTACGGGAAGTATCACGTCCTGGATAACTTCTGCACGGTCTCACAGGACATGAGCAAGCGCATCCTGACGTGCGAGCGCCGTGGTCGCAGCAACGTGCTGGTCAGCTACGAAGACATGGTCATGTGGTCTGACATCGTGTCTGACGCCATCGAGGTCATCAACGAGAAGGGCGAGAATGATGATTGAGAGTCCAGGCCATGCCGTCAACCGAATCCTTGAGGACTTTGACGATGCGTTCACAACCGCTTTGCGTGGAAAGGGAAACTTCCTCTATGAGGTTTCGCGCGCGATGAGCCGTGCGCATAGGGAATGGGTCAAGTTCGAGAAGCGTTGCGTGAAGTATAGCGACCCTAAATGGCAGCGCCGGTATACAAAGGCGCTCAAGCGGTCGCGCAGGAACGTCGCCTATCTGAAGCGCACCGGCAGGTGCCGGTGATGGGCATCGAGGTCAAGCGCGATGCCAAAGGCGTTTGGTACGCGCAGCCCTATCTGGGCACGACCCCGGAGGGCAGGCAGATCAGGCCGCGCCGAAGCTTTCCCGAAGCAGCGACGCGCGCCCAGGCGCAGGAACTGGCGAACCGCTGGATGGACGATATGACGCTCGGCGGCAAGGTGAAGAGCAGTGTTCTTACAGACATGCTGTACGCCTACATCGACGAGCGCCGCGCCAAGGGTGCGAGCCCTTACACGGTGAAGCGCTGGCGGTTTTTCACGCGCAGCTATGTGGGCAGGTATCTCAAGGGCAAGTCTATTTTTGATCCCGGGGTGATGGGGTTCAACGACTTCGAGACGCGCCTGCTGTTGCCGAAGGACAAGCGCGGTCAGGGCCTGTCACGCAACACGGTTCGCAGCGTGCATTTTTTCTTGCGTGGTGCGTACAACCATTGGGTCAAAGCTGGGTTTTGCGAAGCTAACCCGCTTTTCTACGTCGAGCCGCCGCATGAGGACAAGCACGAGGCTGTGGCTCTCGACGAGTGGGATTACCCGGGTCTGGATGAGGCGATAACGACCGCGCTGCATCCAGACGAGCCCACGGAGAAGACCATGAGGGAAGCTGCGTACGCCTTCGCCGCCTGGCTCGCGCTGCACACGGGCATGCGCGTCGGCGAGGTCTGCGCGATGCGCAGGAGGGACGTGTCGAAGCGCATGGGATACCTCCACGTCTGCGGCAAGATCGTCGAGCTTGACGGCGGCGGCGTCGAGCGCGTGGACGTTACCAAGGGCCGAAAGAGCCGCAACGTATCCATGACCGAGCGTGAGCTTGAGACGATCTTCGGCTTTATCGAGCTTCAGGACGACTTTGCGGACGGGTTCACGCCGAACATGCAGCTGGTGTCCTTTGACGGCTTCTTCATGCGTCCCACGACCGTCTCAAAGGCTTTCAGCCGCCTGCGCGACCGTCTGGGGCTGCCGAAGGAATGCACCTTCCACAGCCTTAGACATACGCACGCGACATGGCTTCTCGCCAACGGCGCGAACCTCAAGGACATCGCCGAGCGCTTCGGCCATGCGAACGAAGCCACGACGCTCAAGCTCTACGCCCACGCGATGCCCGGACGCGACCAGAGAGCCGCCGAGGTGTTCGACAAGTTCATCGACGAGCTTCGCGGAGGGACTGTAAACGATGTGTAAACGGCTTAACCGCTCCCATTTTGCTGATGCCAGCAAAAAGGAAGGTCAGACCGCAAAACCGGCGGTTCGGCAAAGGTTAGCCACCGTATTTCAAGTAAGAATCAGGAGCAACCAAAAATGGTACCTAAATTGACTACCAAACAAAGGCGCGCAGCCCTCGATAAGGGGATGAAGATCAGGCTCGAGCGTGCCGAGTACAAGCAGAAGCTGAAAGACGGCTCGATGACCGTTGAGCAGTTCTTCAAGTTGGCTGACAGCGGATATCAGGCCGCCTACGGCATGCGCGTCTACTCGCTGCTCACTTCGCTGCCTGGGTATGGAGAAGTCAGATCGCGCCAGCTCATGAACGAACTCCGCATCGCCCAGGGTCGTAAGGTCAAGGGGCTTGGAACTACGCAGCGCGCAAGGCTTCTCTCAATTTTGATTGGCGATGGTGACGATGCTTAAGAACCGACCGCACAAGGTTAAGAGGGTCTTGTCGCTGGTCTTCACCGTCCTGATGTGCGTGCTGCTCGTCGTGATTCTCTTCGTGTCGTTCTGCATCATCGAAGCGACCGTGATGCTGTTCACCGGCGGCACGTTCTCGCTGCTCTTTCCGGCAATCGCGACCGTTGCGATGCTCTTCGCGCTTATCGCGCTCGCTATCGTGAGCGGTGGTGCCGCATGAGCGCCGAGAGCCTGAACACCTGCACGCTGAGCGGCAACCTCGGTAACGATGCCGAGGTGCGCTACACCAAGGGCGGCACGCCCATCACATCATTCTCACTCGCCGTCAACCGCCGCCGCCGAACACAAGACGGCAGCTACGAGGATGAGACGAGCTGGGTCGACTGCACGCTGTTCGGTAAGCGCGGGGAGGCCCTGCAAGCGAACGGCTACCTGCACAAGGGCGCACGTATCGCCATCACCGGGCACCTGCGCATGGCTGTCTGGGAAGCGGACGGTAAGCGCCACCGCAAGCTGGAGGTCATCGTCGACAACATCATCGGCATGACCAGCTACCGGCAACCGCAAACCAAGCAGCCGCAGCAGGCACCTCAACCGCAGGTCAACGCACCTGAACTTTATGACGAAGACATTCCGTTTTAGGAGGAACGATGTACGGACGAAAGATGAATGTTTGCCTGGCTGACGGAACAGACATGCCGACATACGCGCACGATGGCGATGCAGGCTTCGACCTTTGCATCACCGAGGATGTAAGGCTTGAGCCAAACGCAAGCGTGGTCTGCGGACTAGGCTTTGCCTGCGAGATTCCGAGCGGCTGTGTCGGCCTGGTCTTCCCACGCTCCGGCCTTGGCGCTCATTACGGCGTGACACTGCGCAACAGCGTCGGTGTTATCGACAGCGGATACCGTGGCGAGATGTGTGCGCCGCTGGTCAATCTGAGCTGCGACACCGTGTTTCTTCCAAAGGGCTCGCGCGTCTGCCAGATGGTCATCGTGCCGTTCGTGCCTTGCGAACTCGTCGAGGTCGACGAGCTGTCAGACACCGAGCGCGGAGCCGATGGCCTCGGCTCCACCGGTATCGAGTAGGCGAAGCGCGTGGATGCCAAGGAGTATTTCGAGGCCATACGCGAGGAAGTGAAGGCCATCGAGGGCACGAGGGAAATGCTGGCAAGGCTCAAGGCAAAGGAAGGAGCGAAAGCCCAGAGCTACAGCGGCGGCGGTGGCGGCGGATACACCGACCCGATGGATGCAATCAATGGCCGAATCGATTTGGAGGGCAGGTTCGAGCGGCGCATCGCCGACAGCTCAGCCGCCATCGACGAAGCGTGCGCGGTGCTCTATGGCAGTAACAACCGTGGCGGTCTCGCAAGGCAGAAGGGCAACCGATATGCCGACGCGATCTGCATGGGTTACTGTCAGGCCATGCCGTGGACTGAGGTGGCAGCCGTCATGCAGTGCTCACCGAAGTGGTGCCGAGAGCTGTGCAACGCCGCATTCAGGTACATCGACGCAGTTGGCATGGCATGGCTGAAAGAAAATTGAAATCGGTACTTCCCTTCAGTTCCCGCCTTGTGCTAAAGTTCGGTACGGTGGATTAGGTAAGCAAAAGGGACACGGGCTCCGGCTCGCGTCCCTTTTTTGTTGGGAAGGCGCGGCAATGGCTAAGGGCTTCTCGTATCGCTTCTACCATTCGACAGACTGGGAGCACGCCCGCGAGCGGGCTCTACAGCGTGACGCCTACCTGTGCCAGCACTGCCTAGCACAGGGCATCGCAACACCGGCGGTAATGGTGCATCACATCGTCGAGCTGACTCCGGCGAACATCAACGATCCGAACATCAGCACTGACCCGAAGAACCTTGTCAGCCTTTGCGACCTGTGCCACAAGAAGGTGCACGGATGGGTAAGGCAGGGCAGCACAAGGCAAGGGCTGGTCTTTGACGAGGACGGCAACTTGGTTTCACTGGACAGCGAACACACAGACTGAGCACAATCAACTGCTCACAAAACATGGACAACAAAACAGCAGGTCAGAGCGCCGAGCAATCCCCCCATTCGAAAACCTGGGCTAGTGGCCTAGGGCACCAACGCCGGGAGATAGATTTATGCGCGCGGAAGTTCCCAGAACGGGGGTGGTCTTGTGGCAAAGAGAAAAGTGTGCGAAAGTACCGAGATTTCGCCGAAAGTTGCGAAAAGTCCCCCGAAGCGTAGCGGGCAGACGATACAGGCGCGCTACCAAAGCGAGCTCAAGAAGCTCCAGCGTCTCACCAAAGACGTGATTCCCGACGATAGGCGCAACGCCATCATGCCGCTGATGTCGAACATCGCGTTTCTGAAGGTCAAGCTCGACCAGGCACGCAACGAGCTGATGGGGGAGAGCATCTTCACCGAGTACGACAACGGCGGCGGCCAATCAGGCGTTCGCGAGCATCCCGGCTTCTCCGCATACAACAAGCTGTTCACCACGTTCTCGCGGGGCATCAAGCAGATCACCGACATGATGCCGACCGGCAGCACCGCCGCAGACGCGCTCGCTGCATATCTGAACGAGACGTGGTTCGGTGGCTAGGAAGAAGTCTGCCGGAGCGGGTGAGAAGGCCATCCGAGAGTATTTCGGCGGCGTTCTCGACGGAACCATTACCGCCTGCGAGAAGATTCAGCAGGTGGCTGCGCATGTCCTGCGCGATATGGACAACTCAGACCCTCTGTACCCTTACCATTTCCGCGAGGAATACGCGGCGAAGCACGTCAACTTCATCGAGCGCTTCTGCCGGCTGCCGTCCGGAAAACTCGGCCACGCTTTCAAACTGGAGCTGTTCCAGCGGGCAATCCTGTCGGTCATCTTCGGCTTCGTCGATGTCGAGGGTAAGCGCCAGTACCGCGAAGTGCTCTGGATCATGGGTCGAAAGAATGGTAAGACCGCGCTGGCGTCTGCCGTCGAGCTGGACTTGCTCATCAATGACGATGAGGGCGCGCCGGAAGTCTACAACGTCGCGACTGCACACGACCAGGCGGCCAAGGGCTTCAACAATGCCTGGCGCATGGTGATGACATCACCGGCTCTTGGCAGGCACGTGCGAAAGCGCGTGAGCGATCTCTACTGCAACCTCAACATGGGGTCAATCAAGGCGCTGAGCGCCAACACCAACCACCTAGACGGTCTCGATATCTCCGGTGCCATCGTGGACGAGCTTGCGGCAATGAAGAACCGCGACCTCTACGACCTCACGATTCAGGGCACCTCCGCGCGCCGGCAACCGCTGGTGCTGGAGATCACCACGAACGGCTTCGTGCGCAACGGCATCTTCGATGCACAGTACGAATACGCCACGAAGTGGCTGGACGGTCAGGCAACAGGTGAGAAGGCCGAGCGCTTCATCGCGTTCATCTACGAACTCGACGAGCGCGAGGAATGGCAGGACGAATCCGCATGGATTAAGGCCAACCCCGGTCTAGGGACGATCAAGAGCCTAAACAGCCTTCGCCAGAACGTGAGCAAGGCCAAGGACGATCCGACATTCCTGCCGACGCTCTTGGTCAAAGACTTCAACCTCATCGAGAACCAGAGCCAAGCGTGGCTCACGTGGGCTGAGATACACAACGACGAGACGTTCGACCCGGCGGACGGGTCGTTCTCCTACGCGGTGCTCGGTGTCGACGCATCGGACACCACCGACCTCACGGCGGCGTGCCTTCTGATGATGAGGCCGGGCGATGAGCGCATCTACGCGATGCACATGGCTTGGATTCCGCTCCGCGCGCTGGAGCAGGCCGAAGCCGAGGGAAGGCGCGGCGGTCGTGACGGCGTGCCGTACGACGCTTGGATAGCGCGCGGCCTGCTGCGAACCTCCGCGACGCCGATTATCGACAAGCGCGAGGTGCTCGATTGGGTCGACGAGATACGCGAGAGGTGCGGTATCTACGCCGTCGCGTGCGGCTACGACCCGTGGCACATGCGAGACGTCCCTACGGTGGAAGCCTACGAGGGCTATTTCGGAGCGGACAACTTCAAGAAGGTCATCCAGGGCGCGCAGACGCTTTCGATGCCCATGAAGGAGCTGCGAGCGCTCTACAAGGAGAACCGCATCGTCGACAACTCAAACCCGATCGCCGAATGGTGCCGCTCGAACGTGGCGGTTAGAAGCGACGCGAACGGAAACATCGCGCCGGACAAGAAGAACCAAGACCCGCGCAACCGAATCGATGCGTGGGCAGCCGAGTGCGACGCATTCGTCGTGCTCAAGGACATGATGGACGATTTCAAAAGCATGATTGGGGGCTAGCCGTGGCGAAAATAACGTCGGTGTTCCGCTCCATGTTCGATGCCGTCTTCCACAAGCCGATCATGAAGGCGGTCGACGGGTATTTCCAGACGTTCACGGCGTACGCGCCGCGCTTCAGCACGTGGAGCGGCGGCATCTACGAAGCCGAGCTGACGAGAAGCATCATCGAGCGCAACGCAGACCATGCGAGCAAGCTGAAGCCGGAGGTCACCGGCACCGCGCAGGGTGCCGCCACGCGGTCGCTTGAATGGAAACCAAACCCTTTGATGACGACGCCGCAGTTCCTGCACCGCGTCTCGACGATGCTCGATGTGTGCGACACGTGCCTCATCGTGCCGATTACCGATGCCGACATGGTTACCATCGTCGGCTACTACCCGGTTCTGCCGGGGCAGTGCGAGGCATACGATGTCGGCGGCCAACTCTGGCTCAAGCTGTCGTTCAGCGGTGGCGAGCAGACGCTTATCGAGTGGTCGCGCGTCGGCGTGCTGACAAGGCATCAGTTCAAGAGCGACCTTTTCGGAGACGGCACCGATGTGCTCCGACCCACGCTGGAGTTGATGCACGCGCAGGTGGAAGCCGAGAAGACCGCAATCGATCAGGGTGCCGCCATTCGATTCATCGGCAAGATGAGCCAGAACCGCAACCCAGAAGACCTCGAAAAGGCTCGCACGGAGTTCAACAAGCAACTCGGTACCGCAAACGCCGGCGGCATCGCCGTGTACGACAACAAGTACAGCGACGTGAAGCAGATCACGCCGCAGAACTACACGGTCGACGCGGCGCAGATGGAGCGAATCGAGAAAGCCGCGTACCGATTCTTCGGCAGCAACGAAGATATCGTCATGAACAAGGCCGACGAAGACACATACAACGCCTTCTATGAGGGGCGAACCGAGGTCTTCGCCGTGCAGCTGGGCTACGTGCTCACCTGCATGACGTTCACTCCGAACGAGATCGCGCACGGGAACTCAATCATGTTCAGCGCGAACCGACTTGAGTTCGCGAGCAACCAGACGAAGCTCAACGTAAGCACATCGCTATACGACCGTGGAGTCATGACGGGCAATCAGGTCGCGGACGTGTTCCAGCTACCGCACTACGAGGGCGGCGACCGCCATGTCATTCGCGGCGAGTACATCGACCTTGACCTGATCAGCGAGCACACATCGGAACAGGCGGCGAAGGCCGCCGAGACGAACGCGAATATCGCAAAAATCGACGGAAAGGACGGCGATGCCGATGCCGGCGAAACCGAATGAGCGCCAGTACCGCCAGATGTCGGTAGGCTTGAGAAGCCTTGACGGCGGTGAAGGCCGTGAGAAGCGCATCGAATCCGACTATTACACAGAGGGATACGCTTCGACATTCAATGACCCGTATGTCCTATGGGAAGACTCGTGGGATGGGACCGAATACCGCGAGGTCATCAGCCCCGATGCGTTCATTGACTGCGATATGAGCGACATCATCATGCAGTACGACCACTGCGGCAAGGTGCTCGCACGCCTGTCCAACGGCACGCTGATCGTCGAGCCTGACGAGCACGGCCTGTTTGTGGCTGCCGACCTGTCTAAATCCGTTGAAGCGCGCAACCTGTTCGAGGAAATCGATAACGAACTCATCATGCGCATGTCATGGGCATTCACCATCGGCGCATCGGAGTACGACAGGGATACGCACACCTCAACCATCACGAGGGTCAAGAAGATTTATGACGTGTCTGCGGTCAGCTATCCGGCTGACCCCAACACCGAAATAAGTGCAAGAAATCTTCTCAACGGAGTGATTGAGAAGTTGCGCGGGGAGCACGCGCGCCGAAGGAACGCGCTCATCCGTGCGCGTGCAGCAATGGCTTTGGCCAACAACAAGAAAGGTATCTAGACATGGATGAACTTCTGAAAGAGCTCCAGGCACTCGTCGACAAGTACGGCGATGACACCGACCCGTCCGATGAGGACGCCGCCCGCATGGCAGAGCTCACCAACGAGATCAACCAGCGCCGTGCACAGCTCGACCAGACCGCGCAGACCCGCGCCGCCGCAGTAGCAGCCGCCCGCGCCGCCATCGACAACGGCACCGCGCAGCGCATCGATTCCGTCCCGCTGGCTCGCTCCGCAAACAACTTCAGCGCCGGCGCGGTCTACGACACGACCGACTACGCCGCCGCCGAGCAGCGCGCGTGGGTGAAGGGCGTCGCCGAGCGCGCCGGCGTCCAGCTGGTAGAGGGTTACGCGCTGACCGACGCGGAGCGCGCCGCACAGAACCACGCTATGCAGCAGCGAGCCGAATTCAACCACACGACCGCCAACACCGGTTCCGTCATTCCCGTCGAGCTGCAAAACGAGATTATCTCGCTCATCGACAACACCGCCGTTCTGTGGGGCGACATGCCGAAGCAGAACTTCCCCCATCAGTTCGAGATTATCCGCCACAAGTCCATTGATGCTGGCGACGCCGCCCAGACCGCCGAGGGCGCGGCACCGACCGACGAAGAGAAGAACACGTTCGACACGCTCAAGTTCGAGGGCGTCGAGATCAAGAAGACCCTGAAGATGAGCCGCCGCATGGCCGTCCAGTCCGTCGATTCCTTCCAGTCTTACCTCGTCAGCGAGATCGCCGCACGCCTGTCCGTTGGCTGCAACTCCCATGCCCATGCGCGCCTGGCCAGCGAGTCCTACGGAATGGACGAGACGAACAAGATTGAGACTTCCACTGCCGATGCGCTCAAGAAAGCCGACCTCGCCGGCCTTCTCTCCAAGCTCTATACCTACGGCAACGCAACGCCAAAGGGTGCCTTCATCTACGCCAACAACAACGTCATATGGAACTACATCGCCATGCTCGAGGACACCAACGGTCGCTCCTATTTCGTCGATGAGAAGACTGCCGACCCGTCCGTCGAGGGCCACATCTTCGGCAAGCTGGTCAAGCGCGACGATTCCATCGCCGACGGCGTGATCATCGCCGGCTACCCCGACCTGTTCAAGGGCAACGTGTTCGACGGCCCCGACGTGATGCCCTACATCGCGCCCGACGGAAGCCAGAACCGCTGCTTCGACGGCTACGAGCTCATCGACTGCGGCCTTGCCGTGCCCAAGTCGTTCGCCCAGCTGACCATCAAGACCGCCTAGGGAGGTGACGCGGCATGGCCGACAATGCCAAGACAGAGCTGCTCGATGCCTGCCGCGCCGCGCTCCGCATCCCGGAGTTCTGCAACGATTACGACGATGAGATCGCCGATGTCATCGAAGCCGCCCGCGCCGAGCTTGTCGCGGGCGGCGTCCTTCCCGAAAAGGCCAACGACGATTCCGATGGCCGCATTCGCCTTGCCATCAAGGTCTACGTAAAGGCCAACTTCGGCATGGACAACCCCGATGCAGACCGCTTCATGAAGTCGTTCGAATGCATGCTCACGTCGATGAGCGGGGACTCACTCTATAGAGCGGAGCCGAGAAATGAGTAGGTGGTCAGGGGCCTGCACGCTCATCGCGACCGAGACAGAGCGCGATAACAAAGGCGTCCCGCACAGGAAGGAACGCCGCAGGCGCGTGCCGTGCAACGTCTTCTCGATGAGCGCGGCAACCTATTACGTCGCGGCTCAGGCGGGCGTGAAACCGCAGGCGGTAATTGAGATACGCTCGTGCGCATATTCCGGCGAAACCCTCGTCGAGTTCGGCGGCGTGACGTACTCGGTCGACAGCCGGCTAATAAGCGGCGCGGACAACATCCGGCTCACGCTTGTCGAGAGGACTGGTGACCGATGAGCGGCGTCAATATCGACAATCTTGCCGAGATTATCATCAACGACATGCAGGACGTGATCGACGATGACGTTGAGGCTCTGGAGGGAAACGCCCGCGCCGCCGGACGGAAGGCGGTTAGGCTGCTGCGCGACCGAAGCCGCAAGCGCGTCCACCACGGGGGGAGCTACGCGAAGGCTTGGACGTCTGACGTGGAGACCGACGAGACCGGCACGAGCTGCACCGTGCACAACCGGCAGTACCAGCTGACGCACCTGTTGGAGAAGGGCCACGCCATCGCCAACCAGAGCGGCAGGTATCCCGGGCACGTCGCAGGCGACCACGTGATCGAGGGCGTCTACAACGAGGTCGCTGCGGAGTTCGCGAAAGGCGGCGAGTGATGAAGACATTGGATGAGCTTGTCGGCCTTCTCAAGTCGTTCGGGCTGCCGTTCAGCAACGGCGCGTTCCTGGCTGACGAGCGGCCTGTGCCGCCGTACATCGAGATTGAAGCCGGTTACTCAGAAGCCGTGTTTGCGGACAACGTGACGCATATAAGGTGGATGCCGTACGACTGCGCGCTCTACTGCGCGGAGCGCGACTACGAGCTAGAGCAGCGCATCGAAGCTGCATTGGATGCCGCCGAGTTCTCCTTCACAAAGGCCGTGACGGCAATTGACAGCGAGGGCGTCATCGAGACCGCCTACGAGATTAACGTGATTGAATATTAAGAAAGGGGCATCTTATGCCACGAAACGGATATTTCGGCGTCAAGAACGCGCACATCGCCGTGCTCGAGAGCGAGGACAACTTTACCTACGCGAAGCCGGTGCGAGTTCCCGGCACCGTAGAGATCAAGATGGAACCTTCCGTCGAGACTGCGACGAGCTATGCCGATAACGAGACCTGGCTCGACAAAACTCAGGACAACGGCGGATCCGGCACCATTTCCTTCTACGACACGGAGGGGACTGCTGAGATGCGCAAGCTGTTCGCCAGCCTCGTCGGCTTCGACATCGACGCAAAAGGTCGAGTCCTCGGCACCTCCGGCAAGACCCCGAAGAAGTTCGCCTTCATGTGCGAGCAGCCGGGGCATGTCATCGGCAAGCGCCGTTGCTTCCTCTGCTGCCAGATCAAGGCACCGAGCAAGGACGCCAAGAC
>ENA-UOJE01002310-UOJE01002310.1-human-gut-metagenome-genome-assembly--contig:-C23-NODE-2310-length-14672-cov-8.794760_pt1 | contig 14672 bp, 13 predicted proteins | sample MGYA00242341_ERZ723888 | MGnify/ENA metagenome assembly ERZ723888 | reverse complement strand
ATTTGGAGGGGGATCAATGAAAAAGACGTCCTGGGAACCGCTGGCGGCGGTTTTCCTTTTTCATGGATTGGCTCCCGGGGAGATGCAGGCGCTGTGCGAGGAATTACCGGAGCCGGAAACCTTTGTCAAGGGAGATATGGTTTATTCCAGGCATTGTTTCCGTCGGGCGGTGGGGATTGTTCTGACCGGTGAACTGCGGGTGATTCAGCCGGGGGATCATGGCGGCCGCGTGGTGATGAACCGGCTGCTTCCGGGACAGATATGTGGAGTGGCCGCTTTGTTCGGTGACTGCGAGGAATATGTCACGGAGATTCTGACGGCAGCGGACAGCTCGGTGCTTTTTCTTTCGCAGGAGGAGATCATCCGACTGATGCATAAGGACTTCCGGGTGGCGGAAAACTATATCCGTTTTTTGACCGACCGCATTCGTTTTCTCAACCGCAAGATTACCGCTTTAACCGACGGTCAGTCGGATGACCGGCTGCGGCGGTATCTGCTGGAGCACGGCTCGGAGACGGGCGAGGTGGAACTGCCGGGCAGCATGAAGGAACTGGCGCAGATGCTGCACATGGGCCGCTCCAGCCTTTACCGAAGCCTGGATGTGCTGCTGGCCGAGAAAACAGTTCGCCGGGAGGAGAGAAAGCTGATTATCGAGGATATGCAGCGGCTGAAAGCCGATTGGATATAAAGCAGAGGCGGCAAGTATGCCGTCTGAAAAAAGGAGCGTTTTCTATGAAAAAAATCGTATCTACCGCCGCGGCGCTGTTGTTGGCGCTGTCCATGCTGGCCGGCTGTTCTTCCGGTGGCGATGGTTCTTCAGCCGCCGGGTCCTCCGCGCCGTCCGGAAATTCCGACGTATCCACGGCGGAGAAAACCAAGCTCAATGTTTTCGCCATTAAAGGCCCTACCGGCGTGGGAATGGTGAATCTGATGAAGAAGGATGAGGACGGGAACACGGGCAACGACTACAGTTTTCAGATCGTCTCATCCCCGGAAGAGATCAGCGGCAAGCTTTCCAGCGGCGAGGCGGATATCGCCGCCGTGCCCACCAATATGGCCGCCACCCTTTACGGCAAGACGGAAGGAAAGCTGCTGCAGATGCTGGCGGTGAATACCCTGGGCGTGCTGTATATGCTGGAGAACGGTGACTCTATCCAGTCAGCGGCGGATTTAAAAGGGAAAACCATCTATACCACCGGCCAAGGGGCCAATCCGGAATATGTGCTGAAGTATGTGCTGGAGAAGAACGGCATCGATCCGGAAAAGGACGTAAAGATCGAGTTTGTCTCCCAGAATGAAGAATTGGCGGCTCTTTTGGCCAACGGGACCGCTCAAGTGGCCATGGTGCCGGAACCCACCGTCACCACTGTCACCACCCAAAAGCCGGAACTGCGGGTGGCGCTGAATATCACCGAGGAATGGGACAAGGCATCGGAAGGGGCCAGCAAGCTGATGATGGGCTGTGTGGTGGTTCGCACCGCATTTGCCACGGAAAACCCTGAAGCGGTAGAAACCTTCCTGCAGGAATACAAGGCGTCGGTGGAAAAAGCGGCGGCTGATCTGGACGGAACGGCGGCACTGTGCGAAAGCTATGGGATCATCCCCAAGGCAGCGGTAGCGAAACAGGCCATACCCCGCTGCAATCTGGTGTATATCGACGGCGCGGAGATGCAGGCTCAGATTGCCGGCTATTTCGATGTGCTGTATGCTGCCAATCCCAAATCCGTGGGAGGGGCTGTGCCGGATGAAGCGTTCTATTACGGCGCCTGATTCCCGTGCAAAACGGCTGCTGACAGGTCTGGCGGCGCTCCTTTTCTGGCTCACTGTCTGGCAGGTGATCAGCATGGCGGTGGGACAGGAGCTGCTGGTTCCTGCCCCACTGAAGGTGGCCAAAACCCTTTGGCGTTTGTTGGGCAGCGCCTTGTTTTGGCAATCCGCGGGTTTTTCGCTGCTGCGGGTAGCGGTGGGTTTTCTGGCGGCAGTGATCGCAGGCTGCGGAGCAGCGGTGCTCACCGTTCGTTTTCAAACGGTGAGGATCCTGCTCTCTCCGCTGCTGAAGGTGATCCGGGCGGCGCCGGTGGCCTCTTTCATCATCCTGGCGCTGGTGTGGATCCGCACCAACCGCCTGCCTGCTTTTATCGCCTTCCTGATGGTGGTGCCGGTGATCTGGGCCAATGTGGAAAGAGGCATCCGGGAAACGGATGGACGATTGCTGGAGATGGCCCGGGTTTTCCGGATGAGTCGGTGGAAGACTCTGCTGCGGATACGGGTGCCGTCGGTGATGCCTTATTTGCTCACCGCTTGTACCACCGGCCTGGGCTTTGCCTGGAAATCCGGTATCGCAGCGGAGGTGATTTGCCGCCCGGCCGCCTCCATCGGCAGGCAGCTGCAGGACGCCAAAACCTATCTAGAAACGCCGGAGGTGTTCGCTTGGACGGCGGTGGCCGTGGCGCTCAGCCTGGCGTTGGAGCATCTTCTGGTGGCGGCCGTTCGTCGCTTCGGCCGGCGGTACAATGCGCAGGGATAATCGAGAAATAAACAGGGTATGACCTCTGCCGAAAGGCGGTAGGTCATACCCTGTTTTGCTGCCTACAGTCATACGCAAGCAGTCCCATGAAAAAGGGACGGCTTATGCTTGCGTATCATTCGCCGGAAGGGTATAATAGACACAGCCCTAAAGGCAGATATCTGATCTTTTCGGCTGTGTCTTCGTGTTTGCCTATTGGCAAACGCCCAACTTTTGAAAAATGCCTATCGTCATGGAGTTGGCGCAGTCCGCCAACTCCGAACAGCCTCTTGCAGATCGACCGCACCAGCATTAGTGATTATTCAAGAATAGGCGCATGACAGCGGACGTGCAAAGCAAAAGCCTTTTGATGATGTTTATAGGTTCCAACAGAAAATGAGGAAAACGAGAAAGGCGGAACATCCATGCCCAGTTTCAAGAGCAAGCTTCTCAGCGGCACCATGAAAAGCGTCAAGCCTATTCTCACCGGCATGCGAATCCCCGAACAGCGCAAGGGCATGAACCTGCTGCATTATATTCACCCCAAGCCAAAGGATGTGCGGCTGCAGGAGGCGGAAGGATGTCCTCTACCCGGCAAATGGGCCATTCCACGGAATCGGACTCCCGGCAAAGCGATTCTTTACACCCACGGCGGCGCCTATGTTTATGGTTCCCCTTCCACTCATGAGGCTCTTATCAGCCGTTTGGCGGAAAAAAGCGGGGTGGCGGTTTTCGCCTATGACTACCGGTTAGCCCCGGAGCATCCCTTTCCCGCAGCTCTGGAGGATGCGGTGGCGGCCTTCGATTATCTGCTGGCACAGGGAATGGAACCACGGGATATCGTGCTGTGCGGCGATTCCGCCGGCGGCGGATTATCCCTTGCCCTGGCGCTGGCTCTGCGGGATCGGGGACGGGAATTGCCCGCCGCACTGGCGGTGATTTCTCCCTGGACAGATCTCACCGAATCAGGAGATTCTCATTACCGCAATGCTGAGATCGATCCGCTGATCTCCAGCGAGGAACTGCGAGAGGACGCGCTGCTGTATGCGGGCAACCAGGATCTGCACAATCCCTATATCTCCCCGCTGTATGGCGATTTCACCGGTTTCCCACCGGTGCTGATCCATGTGGGTACCAACGAGGTGCTGTTGGATGATTCCCGCAATCTGGCCCTGGAAATGGATAAACAGGGCGTGGATGTGGATATCGATATTTATGAAGGCATGTGGCATGTATGGCACATGTACGATGTTCCGGAGGCACGGGCGGCTATCAACAAGATGGTGTGGTTTATCCAGACGGCGTTGGAGCTGGACGGCATGAAGAAGCGCACCATTCGGCCCGGCGCCCGTTACCGTCATTTCAAGGGTAAGGATTACCGTGTCCTGTATGTGGCGCGGCACAGCGAAACCTTGGAAGAGATGGTGGTCTACCAGCAGCTCTATGGGGAAATGGGCATTTGGGTACGGCCGCTGGAGATGTTCCTGGAAACGGTGGAACACGGCGGCAAACAGGTGTATCGCTTTGCGGAGATCGACGATGATGAATGAATGCCGGTGGAAGGGCTGAGACGATGGAAGCCAAGAGAAAAAGATGGATGCCTCTGGATAACTCCGCCAAGATTTATCCGGCGGTGATGTCCCGGGATTGGGCGGCGGTTTTTCGGGTCAGTGTCACCTTGAAAGAGCCGATTCAGCCGGAAATCCTCCAGCAGGCTTTGGAGGATACGGTTGTGCGCATCCCCAGCTTCAGTCTTTCGCTGCACCGCGGCGCCTTTTGGTATTATCTGGATACCAATGAACATCCCCCTCACGTGGAGGAGGATGTGAAAAACCCCTGCAAAAAGATTGACAAGCGGGAAAACGACGGCTACTGCTTCCGGGTCCGCTATTATCGCTGCCGCATCGCGGTGGAGCTGTTTCACTCGTTGGCCGACGGCACCGGTGCTATGATTTTTCTCAAGACTCTGGCCGGCCGTTATCTGCAGCTGCTTGGCTGCCCGGTCGCCGCCGGTGAGGGGATGCTGGATTGCTCCCACTCTCCCCGGGAAGAAGAGATGGAGGACAGTCACCTGAAATACGCCCGCTTCCGCCATATTGAAGGACGAAAGGAAGCGAGGGCCTATCATCCCCGGATGACCCGGGAACCGGTGCCCACTCTGCATATTATCACCGCCGCCATGCCGGTGGAACAGGTTCATCAGCGGGCCAAGGCGCTGGGCGTGACTATCAACGAGTATCTGGCTGGGGGACTGTGTTATGCCTTTTATGTTCGGCAGCGCGAGGAACAAAATCGGCGGCAGTATCCGGTGAAAATCAGCGTGCCCATCAATATGCGGGCCTTTTATCCCTCCGAAACGGTGCGAAATTTTTCCCTTTTTGTCAATCCTGGCATTGATCCGGATTATGGGGAGTATACTTTTGAAGAGATCGTGCAGCACATCCATCATTTCATGCGGCTGCGGCTCAATGAAAAGTACCTCAATGCGGTGCTTTCCGCCAATGTGGGCAATGAAAAGAATACCGCCATGCGGGTGGTGCCGCTGTTCCTGAAAAATTTTGCCATGAGTTTGGCCTATCGCCTGTACGGGGAAAGCCGCTACAGCATCGGTTTTTCCAATCTGGGCGTGATGAAGGTGCCGGATGGAATGGAGCCTTATGTGGAACGGTTCGATTTTATGATGGGACCGCCTCGTTTCAACGGCCATGGCGCCACCGCCGTCAGCTATGGCGGGACGCTGTATTTTACCCTGGTCCGGGTGGTGGAAGAAACGGACGTGGAGCGGCTGTTTTTCACCGAGCTGGTGAAGCGGGGCGTCCATATCAAGCTGGAGAGCAACAACGATTGACAGAACCTGACGGGTTTCGGAAGGATGAGAAAAATGTCCTATTGCGTCAACTGTGGTGTGGAGCTGGCGGATTCCGAGCGGGAATGTCCCCTTTGCCATACGGAGGTACAGAATCCCCGGCATCCCTATGACCACAAGGTCCCCAAGCCTTTTCCAAACCAGCTGGATTTATTTGAGCCGGAGGACAATCGTGGATTCGCCGCGGCGATTATCACCCTGCTGCTGGCTTTGCCCGCCGCCATTTGCTTGGCTTGCGACGTAGCCTACACCAAGGGCGCGGGATGGTCTATGCTGGTGGTGGGAGCCGCCGCCATGCTGTGGGTTTTCATTGTGCCGCCTATTTTTATCCGCCGCCATGCCGTGCTGCTCTGCGGTACTCTGGATACCGCGGCGGTGTTGGGATATCTGTGGCTGGTGGAGCATTATGCCGCCAAGGGAAGCTGGTTCCAGGCTATGGCCGTGCCTCTAGTAATTTTGATCGATATCCTGTTTACGGCGGATTATCTGCTGGTGACAAAAGCGATTCACGGCCGTTTCCGGCAGATGGCCCTGGTGCTGGCCTCCGTGCCGCTGCTGCTGATCGGCGTGGAGGTTTGTCTGGATCTTTATTTGAGCGGGACGGTATCCTTGCTCTGGTCTTTTGTGGTATCGATTCCCTGTTTGATTTTGGCGCTGCTGCTGGTGGTGCTGGGCCGCCGGGAGCGCTTCCGGCAGCAGATGCGCAAGCGGCTGCATATGTGAGGAGGCTGGCGTATGAAGCAAATTCTGTCAGGCATCCTGCTGACCATTCTGCTGCTGATCACCGGCTGCGCGCCGGTCGACGGCGGCAGCAGGATATCGGAGAGTACATCGGAAAGCGGTCCTTTGCTCTTTTCCGGCGATGTCCGATGGCAGATATTGTCTTTGACCGGCGACCTGTTCTCCCGAGAATCTCTGCGGGAGGGCGTATATGAAACCGACGATACGGTGTTGATCCGGGACATATGGGACCAGCTGGCGGCGGAGGAATGGCAGATGACAGCGGAGGATGCCGCTGCGGCGGAGCAACCGATAGGCCTGATTTTTTTCGCTGAAGAAACAGCCCGGGTCCGTCTGTACCCCAATGGGAGGATGGCGCTGCGGACCGGTGAAGGGGAAGAGGCTTGGTATCAAGGCGGAACTGTCGTATATGCGGCGGTTCGGGAGAGGGCCCGGGACTTTATTGTTTCCCGGCAGACAGAGCTGCCTCCGTTGGAAACCTGGGCGCGGGTGCTGGATTCCGCCAATCTTACAGCCACGGCTGACGATGGGGAGCGGAGCTATACGATGACTGCTGAAAAGAAGGGAATCCTTCGGGAACTGCCAGGGGATTTCACCGGCTGGGAGCCGATTCCGGAGGCGGATTCTTATTCCCGTTATTATTTGTCCTTCTACACGGCGGAAGCGGGATTTGAAGGGGAGATCCGGGTTTTCCCGGAAGAAAACCGCATCGTTTTGGATGCGGCGTCTCCTGAGGGCAGTGTGCGGCGGGATTATCAGGTGGATATCCGGGTGATCCAGCAGATAAACAAGCAGCTGCTGTGATGAAATGTGGCCAGATCGATGAATTGACGGCTGATAACCGACGGATTTCGGGAAATACTTGAGAAATAGGAAAATTTATGCTATGATTAATCGGTTAGGGTTAAAGTCTGTAAAGCATGGACAGGCTATTTCGATTGGATGGGAAGAATAACAGCATGGGAAAAAGAGAAAATCTCCGCAATATCGCCATTATCGCTCACGTAGACCACGGCAAGACCACCCTGGTGGATCAGATGCTGCGGCAGAGCGGCGTCTTCCGCGCCAACGAGCAGGTGGCGGAACGGGTCATGGATTCGAATGATCTGGAACGGGAACGGGGCATCACCATTCTGGCGAAAAACACCGCCGTCATGTACGGCGATACCAAGATCAATATCGTGGACACCCCGGGCCACGCGGACTTCGGCGGAGAAGTGGAGCGCATCCTCATGATGGTGGACGGCGTGCTGCTGCTGGTGGACGCTTTCGAGGGGTGTATGCCTCAGACGCGCTTTGTACTGAAAAAGGCCTTGGGTCTGGGTAAACGCCCGCTGGTGGTGATCAACAAAATCGACCGGGACGGCGCTCGGCCGGCGGAGGTGATCGACGAACTGCTGGATCTGTTTATTGAACTGGGAGCAGATGAGGATCAGCTGGATTTTCCGGTGATCTACGCTTCCGGAAGGGACGGCTATTCTTCTCTGGATCCGGACGTTCGGGAAGGGGATATGCAGCCTTTGTTTGAGGCGATTTTGCAGCATGTACCCGCCCCGGAAGGGGATTTAGAGGGGCCGCTGCAGATCCTTTTCTCCAATATTGATTATGACGATTACACCGGGCGGATCGGCATCGGCCGGGTGGAGCGGGGAGCAGTGAAAAACGGTCAGGCGGTGGTGATTTGCAAAACCGATGGCACCACGGTGAATGCCCGGATCGGCAAGCTGTATCAGTTTGAGGGACTTAAACGGGTGGAATACGACAGCGCCGCCATGGGCGACCTGATCGCGGTGACCGGCATCACCGACCTGAATATCGGTGAAACCGCCTGCAGCCCGGATTGTGTGGAGGCGCTGCCCTTTGTCAAGATCGACGAGCCCACTATCTCCATGCTTTTCATGGTGAATAACAGTCCCTTCGCCGGACGGGAGGGAAAATTCGTCACCTCCCGGAATATCCGGGACCGGCTGTTCAAAGAAGTGGAGACCAACGTCAGCATGCGGGTCAAGGAAACCGATAGCACCGATGCTTTCGAAGTATCGGGCCGGGGTGAGCTGCATCTGTCTATCCTGATCGAAACCATGCGGCGGCAGGGCTTTGAATTCGCCGTCAGCCGTCCCCAGGTTATCTATAAGCGGGACGAAGATGGTAAGCTGCTGGAACCCATGGAGTTACTGATGATCGAGGTGCCGGAGCAGTATGTGGGCGCGGTGATGGAAAAGCTGGGATCCCGTAAGGCGGAAATCGTCAACATGGGCACCAGGGATACCGGGGTCAGCCATCTGGAATTTCGTATCCCTGCCCGTGGTTTGATGGGATATCGGCAGCAGTTCCTCACCGATACCAACGGCAACGGCATTATGAACAGCGTTTTCGACGGCTATGAGCCGTATAAGGGAGATATCCCCCAGCGGGTGCAGGGATCTCTGGTGGTGTTTGAAACCGGGGAAACCAGCAGCTATGGCCTGTTTAACGCCCAGGATCGGGGCGACCTGTTCGTCGGTCCCGGGGTGGAGGTCTACGAAGGAATGATCATCGGCGAATCCCCCAAGAACGAGGACGTGACGGTGAACGTATGCAAAAAGAAGCACGTCACCAACATGAGGGCCGCCGGTTCCGACGAGGCGCTGCGGCTGACGCCGCCCACTGTTTTGTCACTGGAACAGTCGTTGGAATTTATCAACGATGACGAGCTGGTGGAGGTCACCCCCAAAAGCATCCGGCTGCGCAAAAGGATTCTGTCCCGGGAACAGCGGATGAAGGAAATGTCCAAGAAAAAAGGGTAAACACGCCGCGATGGGGAGGGAGAGCCCATGGCCCGGCCGCTTGCCGTCATTGGAATAACCTATTTTCTGGCGCTGCTGACAGCCAATCTGGTGGGCAATCCGGTGTCCGCCCTGCTTTCCGCGCTGCTCTTTTTATTTTTTCTCCTGGCTCTGTTTTTTCGCTCCCTGCGGGCGCGCGCAGGGCTGATGGCGGCCCTGCTGGCGGCAGGCGCCGCCTTTTGCGTTTACGCCTGTTATGACACCGCGGTGGTCCGTCCGCTGACCGCTTTAGACGGCGGGCGGCTGACCGTTACCGGACTGGTAACAGCAGAGCCCGCGGTGAGCAGCAGCGGTACCAGGCGAATTACATTGAAGACCGTCGGCGCGCCCCTGCCGGAAGGAACCAAGCTGACGGTTTGGATCACCGATCCGGAATGTATGCCCGAACTAGGGGATACCTTTATCGCGCCGGTGCGGCTCAGCCGCACCGAGCCTTATGGCGGCATATTGCCCGCCCATCTCAGCAAGGGGATTTACCTGCAGGCTTTTGTGACAGATTATGCGGCTGCGATTGTGCAGCCGGCGGAAAAGACGCCCCTGTTCGCCCGTCTTCACGGCGGAGCTCTGGAGCGGCTGTATGCCGCTTACGGCGGGGATGCTGCGGGACTTACCGCGGGAATCTGTTTTGGAGACACCGCACTGCTGTCCGACAATGCGTCGGACAGCTTGGCTGGAGCGGGTTTGTCCCATCTGACAGCGGTTTCCGGTCTGCATATGACCATCATCGCCGGGGCGGTTTACGGACTGCTGAGGTTGCTTCGGGTTCCCAAAAGAGCGGCAGCCGGAATCAATATCCTGGCGATACTCTTTTTTATGGGTGTTACCTTATTTCCGGTATCAGCCGTCCGGGCGGGAATGATGCAGATTGTGATGATGCTGGGCTATGTTCTCAGCCGCAAGGCGGATGGGCTCAATTCTTTAGGGCTGGCCCTGCTGCTGCTGGTGCTGTTCCAGCCTTACGCCGCTTGTGATCCCGGACTGCTTCTTTCCTTTGCCGCCACCCTGGGGCTGCTTACGGTTTTACCTTGGCTACGCCGGTCGCCCTGGCTCCGGCGAATGGAGAGGGGAAGGATTCTTGGAAAAGCGGCTGCATCTGTGGCGGTGTCATTTGCCGCTCTGGCTTTTACCATGCCGATAATCGGCCTGTGTTTCGGAGAAGTGTCCCTGATGAGCCCCTTGTCCAATTTGTTGGCGATTCCGGCTGCGGCTGCGCTGATGCAGACAGGATGCCTGGCCGTGGTTGTTTCCTTTGTGCCTTTTCTGGATTTTGCGGCTAAGGGCCTTTTCTTTCTCTCTGATTGTTTGGCACGCTATCTGCTGGCAGTAGCGGAGGGATTGGGGCAAACCCCGTTATCCGCCGTCTCCGTTCGCCAAGGCTTTGTGCTGCTTTGGCTGCTGATTCTGCCTCCCTTTCTTTTTCTAGGCTGGCGTCTGCTGCAGTGGAAGGGGGTACGGATGGCATCCGCCTTTGCGGCGATCATTCTTTTCTGCGGTATGTTCACCCATTTGTTTTTTATGCGGGGCGTCACCACCGTGACGGTACTGGAAATCGGAGACGGCACAGCGCTGCTGCTGGAACGGGATGGCCACAGCGGCTTGCTCATAACCGGCGATGAAAAGAGGACCATGCGCAGCGTGGGGTACTCTTTGCGGGAACGGGGAATACGAAAGCTGGATTTTATACTGCTGCCCAGCAGCGACGACGGCTGTGTCTGGGGAATGGGGCAACTGGGCGACAGCGAGATGAAGCAGGTTGCAGCACCTTCGGAGGGCAAATATGCTTATCAGTTGGATGCTTTTGTGTCTGCCGATAAACGGCTGGACTGGCCGGTTACCGGAGACTTGATGTTTTGGAATGACTGCCGGCTGGAACGAGGGACGGCGGGCTGGCTGCGGCTTCTGATTGGAGAAACCCGGCTGTTGCTTTGCCCATCAGGCGGGGATGCCGGGAGCCTGCCGGCAAGCTGGAAGCAGACTCACGCCGTCCTGTATTCTCATAAACCGCCGCAAAACGCGGATGGGATCCAAGCGGGGAGCGGCGTGTGGAGCTGTGAAATCAAGACCCTGGAGAAAGAGGAAAACCGTCTGCCATGGAGACGGTATCCCATCCAGACCACCGCTGAAGCGGGAGATATTGTGCTGATGACCCGGGGAGCGGGGGATATCACCGCCTCTGGGGCGGGATAAGGAGGCGCTTTATGGCGATTACAGAAAGCGAACTGAAAAAACAGCTGAAGGAAGGCGGATTGAAGCGGGTCTATTTTCTGTATGGAGAAGAAACCTATCTATCCGGCCATTACGCCTCTCAGATTGCCGCCAAAGCAGTGGGAAAAGATGATCTGGTGGAATTCAACCTGCAGAAGTTTGACGGACGGGAATGCACGGCGGAGGAACTGGAGGACGCGGCGGAGGCCCTGCCCCTGATGGCGGACGCCAAATGCGTGGTGGTGCGGGATTACGATGCTGCGGCAGGCGGCACGGCTAATCAGGAGCGGCTGCTGCGGCTGGTATCCGATCCGCCGGAGGCGTGTGTGATGGTCTTCTGGCAGGATGCGGTGGAAGCAGATGTGAAAAAGAATGCCAAGTGGAAAGCTTTTGCCGCGGCGGTGGAGAAATGCGGCGTCTGCGTGGAGTTTCCGCGAAAATCCACGGCGGATATCGTTAAGCTGCTGTGCAGCGGCGCCTCCCGGCGGAACTGCCGGCTGCTGCCGGAAAATGCCCGGCTTCTGGTGGAGCAGTGCGGAGATGATCTGAATCTGCTGCTCAATGAGCTGGACAAGCTGTGCGCCCTGGCCGGAGAAGGGGAAATCACCCGAGAGATGATCGAGAGCGCCGGATCCAAGAATCTGGAAGCGTCGGTGTTCGACCTGTCCAAAGCGATTTTACAGAACCACTATGCCCGGGCTTACGCCATCCTTCATCGCTTGCTTTCCCAGAAAGAGGAGCCGGTGAATATACTGGCGGTTCTATCCACCGCCTATGCGGATCTGTATCGGGCCAAGGTGGCCGCCGCCGCCGGCAAACAGGCGGATACCTTGACGGCGGATTTCCAATACCGGGGCCGGGAATTCCGGCTGCGCAATGCCGCCCGGGATGCTTCCCGCCTCTCCATGGATGTGCTGCGCAGCAGCCTGGACACCTTGGCGCAGGCGGATCTACGGCTGAAATCCTCCCGAGTGGATAAGCGGGTGGTGCTGGAACAGACCGCCGCCCGACTGATCGTTTTAGCCAAGGGAGGCTGAAAAGAGTGCTGTCGATTCGGGAAGTGATCGTGGTGGAAGGGAAATACGACCGTATCCGCCTTCAATCTGTCGTCCAGGGCACCATTGTGGAAACCCATGGATTCCGGGTCTTTAAAGATCCAGAGCAGCGGGAACTGCTGCGCCGGATGGGGATGGAGCGGGGGCTAATCCTGCTGACGGACAGCGATTCCGCGGGTTTTGTCATTCGCAGCCATCTCAATGGGTTGCTGCCGCCGGAAAAGATCAAGCATGCGTATATCCCATCGGTAAAAGGCAGAGAGAAGCGGAAAACGGCCGATTCCAAGGAAGGCCTGCTGGGCGTGGAGGGAATGGAGGCCGCGATTTTGGAGGAAGCCTTCCGCCGGGCCGGCGCCACCATCCTGAACGAGGATGAGAAGCCGGATAAAGGCGGGATCGCCAAAGCGGATTTTTATCGGGATGGGCTGACCGGCGCTCCCGACAGCGGGGAAAGACGGCGGCGGCTGACGCAGGAGCTGGGACTTCCCGCGTATCTGTCCACCGCCCGGCTGCTGGACGCGGTCAACGCCCTGATGACAAAAGAGGAATATCAGCGGATAATGGATGAGCTGCGCTGAAGGAAAAGGCAGCATATGAAAGGATGGTTTTGTCCATGCGGTATGGAATCATCGGGACCAGCTGGATCACCGAAAGCTTTATTGCCGGCGCCGGGCCGGTGGGGGGGATGGAGCTGCGGGCAGTGTATTCCCGCAGCGCGGAAAGAGCGGCATCCTTCGCCCGGGAGCATGGAGCCGCACTGACCTTTACCGATCTGCAGGCTATGGCCGCCTGTCCGGATATCGACGCGGTGTATATCGCCAGTCCCAACGTATACCATGCTTCCCAGAGCCGTTTATTTTTGGAGCACGGCAAGCACGTGCTGTGCGAAAAGCCGATAACTGTCACCGCTGATCAGGCGCGGGAGCTGGTGGAATTGGCGCGAAGCCGCCGATTGGTGTATATGGAAGCCATTATGATGCTGCACCAGCCGGCACGGAAGACGGTGCGGCAGGCGCTGGGGGAGCTGGGACGGATCACCACCGCTCGGTTTGATTTCTCCCAATTCAGTTCCCGGTATGCGGAGTTGCAGGCGGGAAAAATGCCCAACATCTTTAACCCTGCACTGGCGGCAGGCTGCCTGATGGATTTGGGTGTCTACTGTGTCTATCCGGCCCTGGATTTTTGGGGAGAGCCGGAACAGATTCAGACCACCGCAGGCTTTCTGTCCACCGGCGCGGACGGATGGGACAGCGCGGTTTTCTCTTATCCGGAGCTGGAGGTGTCCATCACCTGCTCCAAAGTCGGGCAGAGCCGTCTGGGATCCGAGATTCTAGGTGACAAGGGTACCTTGGTTATCGATTCCATCTCCAAGTTCACCGACGTGCGGCTGATTCATCAGGACGGCCGGGAAGAGACGCTGGTGGAGCAGGTGGACAAAGCGGTGCTGATGGGGCATGAGGCGTTGGATTTCCGCCGGTATGCGGAGGATTACGACGGGATGGCGGAAGAACGCCAATATGCGGAAGAACTGTCTGTATCCGTCAGCCGGATCATGGGAGACATGCGGCGGCAGGCGGGCATTCGTTTTGCCGACGATGAGGGAAGCCTATGACGGAGCAGAAAATTCGCCAGAGGCTGAAGAGCATCCGCTGTTTTGTGCTGGATATGGACGGTACCATTTACCTGGGAGACCGGCTGTTTCCTTTTACCAAGGGATTTCTTAAAAAAGCCGAGACGGTGGGAAAAAAGGTGATTTTCTTCACCAACAACTCTTCCCGCAGCGGAACGGATTATGTGGAGAAGCTGAGCCGAATGGGAATCCGGGTGGCGCCGGAACGGATGTTGACCTCCGGTCAGGTGACAGCCGCCTATCTGCGGCGGGAGTATCCGGGAAAAGGGGTTTTCGTACAGGGAACCCCTGCGCTTCGGCGGGAGTTGGAAGAGCAAGGGGTGCCTCTGGAAGAAGAGCATCCCCAAGTGGTGGTGTTGGGCTTCGACACCACCCTGGAATATGATCGATTGCGGAAAACTTGTGATCTGGTGCGGGCGGGACTGCCCTACTTGGGGGCAAATCCGGATCTTAACTGCCCGGTGGAAGGCGGCTGGATGCCCGACTGCGGTTCCATTGCCCGGCTGATAGAGGGCTCCACCGGCCGGAGCCCCTTGTTCGTGGGGAAGCCGGCAGGGGAGACGCTGCGGTTCCTGCTGGAACGAACCGGCTGCCGAGAGGAAGAATTGGCGGTAGTGGGGGATCGGTTGTATACGGATATCGCCCTCACTCAGGGGACGGCTGCGCTGTCCATTTTGGTGATGACGGGGGAAACCACCCCGGAGATGCTCCGGCATAGCGAAATACAGCCGACGATCACCGCCGCTTCGCTGGAGGAAATCGGGACGTATTTATAATGGCATCATGGGGCTGTCTGCATATGGATTTCGTCGTCTCTGGACCGAGACCCATAGGACTGAATGCG
>ENA-UOJE01002303-UOJE01002303.1-human-gut-metagenome-genome-assembly--contig:-C23-NODE-2303-length-14702-cov-6.236089_pt1 | contig 14702 bp, 10 predicted proteins | sample MGYA00242341_ERZ723888 | MGnify/ENA metagenome assembly ERZ723888 | reverse complement strand
TCACTGCCCACTAATCACTGCCCACTAATCACTGCCCACTAATCACTGCCCACTAATCACTGCCCACTAATCACTAATCACTGACCACTGAATGACGGGGATGGCTCATGCTTTTTTATTTTTCTTCTGCCGCATGAGTCTTGAAAAAATCGGAAGTTGTTGTAAATTACCACTCTTGATTTGTATTTTCCCTCAACCCCTAACATAACAGGAGAAATATGCGATGAACTTCACACACGAAGTCGAGCAGATGTGCTGCGTCGCCAAAGGTCCGAAGCACGGACCCGCGCCGATCCCGCAGGAAGGCGCCTGGACAAAGGCTTATGAGATCAAGGATATTTCCGGTCTCACCCACGGCGTGGGCTGGTGTGCACCCCAGCAGGGCGCCTGTAAACTGACACTCAATGTCAAAAACGGAATCATCGAGGAAGCTCTCGTTGAAACGATCGGTTGTTCCGGTATGACGCACTCCGCCGCGATGGCTGCCGAAATTCTCCCCGGCAAGACCATTCTCGAAGCTCTCAACACCGACCTCGTCTGCGACGCGATCAACACCGCGATGCGTGAACTGTTCCTCCAGATTGTCTACGGACGCACTCAGACCGCATTTTCCGAAGGCGGGCTCCCGATCGGCGCCGGGCTTGAAGACCTCGGAAAGGGACTTCGTTCCATTACCGGGACGATGTACGGAACAAGTGCGAAAGGCGTGCGCTACCTTGAAATGGCGGAAGGCTATGTCACCGAAATCGCACTGGACGATGAAGACAAAGTCATCGGCTACAAGTTCATCAAGCTCGGACCCATGCTCGACGCGATCAACAAGGGCATGGACGCGAACGAAGCTCTCAAGAAGTTCACCGGAACCTACGGACGCTTCGCTGACGCCGCTAAAACCATTAACCCGCGTCATCAGTAAGAGGAGTCGTTACAATGGCACTTTTTGAAAGCTATGAGCGCAGAATTGCGCAGATCAATAAATTCCTCAATGACAATGGAATTGCCTCCATCGAAGAAGCCGAACAGATCACAAAAGGCAAAGGGCTTGACATCTATAAGCGTGTCAAGGACATTCAGCCGATCTGCTTCGAAAATGCCTGCTGGGCATATCTTGTCGGCGCAGCCGTCGCGATCAAGCGCGGACAGACCGTCGCAAGCGAAATCGCAAAGACTCTCGGCGAAGGGCTCCAGTCTTTCTGCATTCCCGGTTCCGTCGCAGATGATCGCAAGGTCGGTCTCGGACACGGCAACCTCGCTTCCATGCTTCTCCGCGATGAAACGAAATGTTTTGCTTTCTGCGCCGGACACGAGTCTTTCGCCGCCGCGGAAGGTGCGATCGGTCTTGCCCGCAGCGCGAACAAAGCTCGTAAGGAGCCGCTCCGCGTGATCCTGAACGGTCTTGGAAAAGACGCCGCCCAGATCATCTCCCGCATCAACGGATTCACCGGCGTCGAAACGGAATTCGATTATATGACCGGCAAGCTCAAGATCGTTTCCGAGCGTGCATACAGCAAAGGCGAACGCGCCGCTGTCCGCTGCTACGGCGCGGATGATGTCCGTGAAGGCGTTGCGATCATGTGGCAGGAAGGCGTGGATATCGCCATCACCGGCAATTCCACGAATCCGACCCGCTTCCAGCATCCGGTTATGGCGACCTACAAGAAAGAGCGTATCGAAAAGGGTATGCCTTTCTTCTCCGTTGCTTCCGGCGGCGGAACGGGCAGAACCCTTCATCCCGACAACATGGCGGCGGGGCCTGCTTCCTACGGCATGACGGATACCATGGGCAGAATGCACTCCGACGCTCAGTTCGCCGGTTCTTCCTCTGTTCCTGCGCACGTCGAAATGATGGGGCTGATCGGCATGGGCAACAACCCGATGGTCGGCGCTTCGGTCGATGTCGCGGTTGCCGTTGCACAGGCGATGAAATAAGACTGTTCTGTCTTAACGGTAAAAACGGGATGTCTCCGGAAATGGGGACATCCCGTTTTTTGTTTTTTTTCAGGCTTGAAGCTTGAAACTCCCGCATTGCCATGTTCCACAAGTAAACTGGCGGGGAGTTCCGGCAACAGTTCCTTCCGGGGTCATTTTGAAACCAGCCAGACCCGTTTCCAGATGCCGCCCATTCCGGCCTTGTCTTCCACACGGACAACGATGAGCTGTGTGGCTTTGCTCCAATCAAGATACGGGTCAATTCTGATTGTGAACGGAGTTGTCCAGTCATCCGCCTTCTGATAGAGGCGCGTTCCGGCTTCCTTTCCGTTCACATAGACCCGGCAGGATTCATCGACGGCGCCGAAGTAGAGATAAATTTCGCGTTCTTTCCAGTCTTTGGGGACTTTTGCAAGGGAGAGAGCAAGCGCATACCACGCGATTCCATCGTATCTTGCCGTTTTCTGACGCATCTCCTTTGATGGATATTGATAATGCGAATGGGGAGTTTCCCAGAAATTATTGGTCGGCATAAATTCTCCCCATTTGCAGAGTGCGCGGAAATCCGATTTCTGCCATCCTTCTTTCAGACCGGCATCCTGCGGATCAAGTTTGAAAAACCAGAACAGATCGGTCACGAGATAGGGCGGTGTGAAATCCTTGAAGTTCGATACCCTGACCACTCCGGTAACATCGCCCCATGCCTTTTCGACCGCCGGAATCAATTCCAATTTGTGGTCTTCGCGGAATTTCAGGAGCGCTGCGGAATCTTCGTCTGTTTTCCTGGTGGCTGCACGGCAGATCAGGCGCGCATGCTGATTGGCTGTAACAAGCGCTTCCACGCGTTTTCTTTCTTCCGGTTCAAGCTGTTTCTGAAGTGCTTTTTTCAGTATGGCATCGGTTCGATCGAAATCCGCCTCCTTGAAATAAGGGGCGGGGTCCCACATGATGCCGCGCACGAAGTTGAAGTATTTGCCTTTGATCAGGATGTTTTTGAGATTTGGGTGAATCCGTTTTGTCCAGTTGGTGCGCCAGTAGCGGTAATATTCTCCGATTTCATCCGCCGCATTGCCGAATGAGGCGAGATAATGTTTTTCCCAGTATTCAAAAGGTTTGGAAGGGTCCTGAAGTGTTTTGGCAAGGACATAGTCCGAAAAACGGGTCGTGACATTGCCGGACGGCATGTCATAATCGAATCCGATTGCATGGTGTTGACATGCGAGCTGGATGATATCGTAAAAGTGTTTTTCAAAACCGAACGGCAGAAGCCCCGTATTGAAATAGTGATGTTGATTGGGCCGCCAGAAACATTCCGTGAGTCCCTTCTCCTGCCATGACTGAAGCAGCGCCCCGGTTCCCGGCAGATCGAATACCGTCGGAACAATGCCGATGGTCAGGTTCCTGCTGATCTGTTCCCTGCGCGGCACCTGTTCCGTTTCATTATAGGCATAGAGAACGACCCGGACATCGGGATTGTATTGCCGGGCTTCCGCCGCGACTCTGTTTGCAAAATTGATGTAGCGGTCCGTGACATGCCTTTCAAAATTTTCGCCGTCTTTTGCGGTATCCAGTTTGCGGCATTCGGGACAACGGCAGTATTCCATCGGCGGACTGTCATTTTCGCAGAGGTTGATGTAGCGTTTCTTCTTGTCCCAGTTGGCGATGACCTGTTTGATGAGTTCCGGCGAACTTACACACATTTTGATTGCACAGGCGGTTTTTCCCTGATATGCCGCCGGATTATCCCGGTTGTCGCCCGCACGCGGCGCCGGAGCACGTGTACCAAGCGAGTTCAAGGCGAAGTATTCTGGATGTTTTTTCCCGTAACGGTTCCACCATGTCATGAAAGCGTGTCCATACAGCGGCTGGTCATGTCCTCCGAAACGCATTCGGGTGCGCCAGACTTTTTCCGCCTCGTTGCGATTTGCGGAATCCCACCGCAGAGAGCGGATTCTCAACCTGGGAATCCACGTTTTTTTTCCTGTTTTCAGGATGACCGGATTCTGCTTTCTGTATGCGATATCGTCCAGTTCCGGCCAGCGGACGCCAAGTTCCGATTCCAGAAAATCATAGACTGCATTTTGCGTGCCGCCGGATTTGTCTCCGTAGAAATAGGCTGTATCCGGAGTGATGTCCCAGCGCGCTTCTTCCGGTTTGAATTCCGTGGAGGCTCCCGGCGGAATTTTACCGATATGAAATACATATTTCTTTTCAGGAAGTTCTTTTTCATTGACAATGGGCAATTTCCGTCCCGTGATTAATTGCAGGTGGCTTTGCAGCTCTTCCGCCGCTTTTTTTTCCTGCGGCGGAGCGCAGATGACGGCTTCTTCCGGTTTGACCCGGAGTTCCGCGGCACCCAGTGACAATGCCAGAACCAGTATGGATGCGGTCATTTTGATTTTCATGATATTCCTTTTGTTATAATTTGATTTTATTCCCATAAAGCGAAATTGCCGTTTTTGGGATTTTTTCCTCTCCATGAGGCGGCATGCCCGTCGAAAAAGCCGATGTTGCCTTGTCCGTTGTGACACTGTCCGAAGATGGACCAGCCTTCCGTTCTTGCGGTTTCGATTGCTTCCCAGGGGTAGATTGTGAACCCGGATTTGTAGCGGGTCTCAATCAGAATGAAGACTTTGGCGGTCTGTTTGACGGATGTGATTTTCGGAAGTTGTTTGCCTCCGGAATTCAAAAAATCATAATTGAAGTTCCTGTTCCATCCGTAATTGATTCTGTTGTAGTATTCTTCTGTGGCGTTTGCGCTGCCGTTGACTGAACCCGGGCAGAGGTACAGGGACTTTTTCTTCTGCATGCCCCTGAAATCTTTTTCGTTCCATCCATAGCCGACATATCTTGCGATTCCTCCCGTATAGGTTTCATTCTCATCATAAGTCGCATAATTTGCGGCTTCCCGGTTGCCGTAGCAGATCGGGATGTAATCCTGATGGTCCGCCATGTATATCTGTCCATAGGCGAGAAGTGTCCTGATGTTGGATGTACATGAAATCCTGCGTGCAGTTTCTCTGGCTTTATTCAGTGCCGGAAGCAGCATCCCAGCAAGAATTGCGATGATTGCAACCACGATGAGGAGCTCTATCAAAGTAAAAATTCTTTTTCCCCGGATGGAAATACGGGCGGAGAGGGGGCTTTTCTGGCAGACCGTATTTTTCAACGGTGTTCCTGTTTCATGGATATTCCGATATGCTTCCATATTTCTCCTTTCGTTGAGAGATCGTGTAAAATAAAAAACTTTCTGTTTTATATTATATTGAAAAATCACTCAATGACAAGTATCTTATCTATAAAATTATTGGCAAAAAATATAAGAATAATAACAAATTGAACTGGGACAGCCGTGGAATTCTTCTGGAGAATACGTAAGAAATCTTTTTATGAGGACAGGGCTTTGATCAATTCCTGCCGGATGCCCTATTACAATTCTCCTCTTCTTTCCCTGTATGCCTATGGTGAGTCCGTGTTTCGCCATGGTCCCTATCATTCACTGTGTCATGCTTACTGGTCATTGCAGTATATTCAGGAAGGGGAACTGTTTATAAAACACGAGGAGATGAAGTATCATCTGAGAAAAGGGGATCTTCTGATTCTTTATCCCGGCAACCGTTACGATCTTTTTGTGCCTGAGGGGACAAGTGTCTCGAAAAAAGGACTTATGATCAATAATTCCCCCCTGATTTCCCTCTTGTGCAACCAGAGTATATTGAAAGGCCGCGAACTCCTGCGTCTGGAAAATCCCGGAGCTGTCGATTCCGCTTTTGAAAGGATCAGGGATCTTGCCGCCAACGGAAAAAATGATTCTCATCTGCCGCAGAATCTTGCCAATGCGATCTTTGCCCTGTTTACGGAACTGATTGCGCAGTGCGGACGAGCGGACACTTACAATTCATTTGATGGTCTGCTGGCAGGAATCAGCAATTTTTCCGAGCTGCGTTCCCTGGATCTTCTTGCGAAACATTTCAAGGTCGGAAAATGGACCTTGAATCGTTTGTTCAAAAAACATCTGAACTGTACGCCTTTGCAATATCTGATTTTTTCCAGAATGAAATACGCAAGCCAGCTTCTTTGCAGCAATGCCCTTTCCATCAAAGCGGTTGCGGAGGAGTGCGGTTACAGGAGTCCGAGTTTTTTTTCCGCGGAATTCAAAAAGTATTTCGGGAAGACTCCGCTTGAATTCCGCGAGGAACTGCCCATTTTCAGTGATTCCGAGATGAAAAAACTGGATGCATGGGGCGAATGAACGAACCCGAAAGCATACTGGGGCATTCGTCGTGGAAAAGAAAAAACGGAGCTTCCGCTTTTGGCAGGGAGCTCCGTTTATGGTGACAGCGAAACCGGCTTATTTCACATTCAGCCTGCCGCCGGCGAGAATGATCTTGATATCCTCATCGGAAAGGTGATAACTGAGCTTGATTTCTGCTTTGGAACCATCTTTCTTTGTGAGAACTGCGGTGATGGGCATCTCTTTTTTCGCCAGTTTGTCGCGCAGCCCTTCGATTACAAGGGAATCCCCCTGTTCGATCTTGTCGTAATCCGCTTTGTCCGCGAATGTGAACGGGACGATGCCGAAGTTGACGAGGTTCGCCGCATGGATGCGCTCTATTGCCATTGCAATCAGCGCCTTGACTCCGAGATACATCGGGCAGATCGCCGCATGTTCGCGGGAGGAGCCCTGACCGTAGCTGTCGCGTCCGACGATGATGCCGTGTCCTCCGGCATCGCGGACCGCCATTGCACGTTGAGCGAAAGTCGGCTTGCCTTCTTCATTGAAACGCTCGAAAACGACCTTTGCGTATTCAGGAATGTTGCTGCGGTGTTTCAGGTGGACTCCGGCAGGCATGATGTCGTCCGTGCTGGTTTTGTCCCCGACCTTGATGACGACGGTTCCGTTGATCATATCCGGCAGTGCCTGGTTGACCGGCGGGCTGCCGATGGTCTTTTTACGGATGATTTCAATTCCCTTGCCGCAGCAGGGAGGGGTGATCATCATGGAGTCATCAATCAGGAACTTGTCTGCGTCTCTGACATCCGGGTAAGCGAATCCGAGTGTCGCCGGATCGGTGATTCTACCCGTCAGTGCCGCTGCCGCCGCGACTTCCGGGCTGACCAGATACGCCTGATCGCCTTTGGTGCCTGTGCGTCCGGGGAAGTTGCGGTTGAAAGTGCGGAGCGTGACCGTGTCATTCGCGGGGCTTTGCCCCTGTCCGATACAGGGACCGCATCCGGTTTCGAGGATACGTGCTCCGGCTGCGATGATGTCCGCGAGGGAGCCGTTGCGGGCGAGCATCTCAAGGACCTGTCTGCTTCCGGGGGCGATTGCGAGTGTGACGTCCGGACTGATCTTGCGTCCGCGGAGCATTGCCGCCACAATGGAAAGATCGCGGAAAGAGCTGTTTGTACAGGAACCGATGATGACCTGTCCCACCGGAATTCCGGCGAGTTCCGCGATGGATTTGATATGATCCGGGCTGGACGGACATGCCGCCAGAGGTTTCAGGGAGGAGAGATCAATTTCGACCAGCTTGTCGTATTCCGCATCGTCATCTGCTTTGAGCTCTGCCCAGGACTCCCCGCGTCCCTGTTTTTCAAGGAATTCCTTCGTCATTTCATCGGACGGGAACACGGAACAGGTGACACCGAGTTCCGCGCCCATGTTGGTGATGGTGGCGCGCTGGGGGACGGTCAACGTTTTGACGCCGGGACCGAAATACTCGACCATGCAGCCGACATTGCCTTTGGTCGTGAGGATTTCAAGCATCTTGAGAATGATATCCTTCGCCGCAACCCACGGAGAGAGCTTTCCTGTCAGCTTGACGCCGATGATTTTCGGATATGCCATACGGAAGGGCTGTCCCGCCATTGCAAGCGCCACATCAAGCCCGCCTGCGCCGATTGCCATCATGCCGATGCCGCCGTTGGTAGGTGTGTGGGAGTCGGAGCCGAGGAGGGTCTTGCCGGGAATGCCGAAACGTTCCAGATGGACCTGATGGCAGATTCCGTTGCCGGGACGCGAGAAAATCACGCCTTTCGCCGCCGCGACGCTTTGGAGATAAAGATGATCGTTCCGGTTTTCCGGTCCGTTCTGCATCATATTGTGGTCGACATAGGAAACGGAGAGTTCCGTTTTGACTTTGTCGATTCCCATGGCTTCCAGTTCGAGGTATGCCATGGTTCCGGTTGCATCCTGCGTGAGAGTCTGGTCGATTCTGATTGCAACGGGTTCTCCGGCCACTTCACTGCCGGAAACGATGTGATTCCTGAGAATCTTCTGGATGGCGGTATTCTTTGCCATTTTTTATCTCCATGAGGTTGAAATTTTTTGAAAAAAAAACGGGGCTGTCATGAGATAGACGCCCCGTTTCTGACTCAAGCCGTTTCGACTTTCAGTCGAGGGGCTTGGTTTTCGGAAGACCGCTGAGAACTTTCTGACCCTGTTTCCAGCGTCCATCGGCTGTAAGAAGGTTCACTCGTTCGAATTTCTTCAGAACATTTCTTTTCTTGCGGATTTTTCCTGTTGCTTTCAAGCTCGGATGTCTGGACATCTTGCCTTCTCCCGTTTATGTAATTTGTTTTCCAATTTTTCAGTTCATTGTCAAAGGTAAAAAATATAATCTGCTTTTTTGGAAAGTCAAGAGAAAATCAGGGAAAGGATCGGAACTTTTTTCAGGTTTTATCGGGAGTCTGCTTTCTGCACCCGGTGTATCTTCGTATTTTTTCCATGAATAAAGAAGTCATCCGATGCCCGCCGGAGATGGGAGCCGGCAGACACCGGATGACTGGGTGATAATCGGATCTTGGACCTGTGTGCCTTTTTCCGGCCGGGGCAGGATTTCCGATTCGGAAAGAGAACTGCTGATTCTCCGGGAACACCGGATCTCAAGTCTGAATTATTTTTGCCGGTCGCGGGGCGGTCTTTCACCCGCTTTCAGAATTCTTTCAAGTCTTTTTTCGATGTTTTCCGCCTTTTTGGTTTTCATTTCGCTGATTCGCTGTTCTTCCTTCTTGAGTCGGGCGTCATATTCCTTTTCCAGCAGAGTCTTGACTTTCGCCTTGTTTTCTGCTGTCGGATTTTCTTTATATGCCTTGACCGCTTCCATGACTTCTCTGGAAGGCCTCTGGAAATTACGCGGACCCCTCATGGGCGGGCGCCGTTTCATCTCTTTTCTCTCGACAGGCGGTTTCTCCGTATTGCATTCTTCTGCTGCATAGAGTGCGGGAGCAGCCATAGTCGCTGCCAGTAATGCCGTCATCAGGTATTTTGCTTTCATTGCATCAGCTCCTTTTCTTTGCGGGACAATTCTTGTTGCCGACTCTGCAGAAGTCTTTCTTATATCAGAGAAACGGAGGAATGGAAAAAATATTGTGCAAAATAAAAAAAAGGCGAACAAATTTTTTTGTTCGCCTTGATTGGAGTCCGGAATCCCGTCATCAGTTCTTGAACGGAGGAATGCCTCTGTCTTCACGTTCACGGAGCGGAGAGCCATCGGGATTGACCAGACGGCAGGAGAGGAAAATCATCAGATTCTTTTTGGCTCCGGCACGCCCTTTGGACTGGAAGAGACGGCCGATCAGCGGAATATCACCGAGAATCGGATAGGAATCGTCCAATACTGTGGTCTCGTCCTGAATCATGCCGCCCATGACGATCGTCCCGTTGTCGGTGCATTCGATATTGGTCTTTGTGGTGCGGCGTTCAAAGATCGGCATTTTCATGGTATTGGGGACATTGACGACCTGATTGTTGCCGTTGATCGTGATATCCACCGGCACTTCATAGCTGTAGTCGTCCCAGCCGATAAACTTCTGGACAAGCGGCTGCATGAACAGATTGATTGTGTATTTATCCGCGCTGACATTCGGTGTCACCGTGAAGATAATACCTTCTTCCGTAGCTTCGTCAAGCTCTGCCGTGGAGCCGATAAAGACGGGAATCGTTGCGCTTCCGCCGCTCATTGTTGTGTATTCCGCTTCCTCCCAGTCTGTCGGATAGTATTTTTCCGTAACCATTTTGATGGTTGCCGGCTGTCCGTTCATGGTCGTGACACGGGGGCAGGAAAGCACGTCTGTCGCATCAGACTGGTCCAGTGCATAGATCGAGGCGTCCAACTTATATCCGTATTTATTATAGTAAGACATATTGAACAGTTCGCCGTAACCGTCAACGACGGAGGGAATGTCAAGCTGTCCGGTGCTGTTGAAGACCCGGATCATATCATCGTTTGGACCGAAAGAGATGGATTTATCCTGAATGGGAGCTTTGGCGTAATAAACAGTTTGTCCTGCATTATTGATATAAGTAGCGCCATCGCCTCGGACTGTTCCACCGTAATCCAACCATTTGGAAGTTGTTGTTTTATTGAAAACAAGCGAACTGCCTCCTTCCGTAGAATCGGAAGAACTTCCTCCGCCTAATGCACCCAAGTCTATCGTTTCAGTCTTTGTGTTGGTTTTATATATGCTGTAATTTTTATCCTCAAGAACTTGGGTTTCCCCTGGTCCCCAAGCGATCAAATCCGACTGTGTCAATTTCGATACGTTGGAATTCTGACGGGAGAAATTGTATTTGAATCCAAGTTCTTCCAGATCATTGAGCTTGACTTCCACAAATTTAGTCTGAATCAGCACCTGCGGGTCAACAATGTTCATTTCTTTGATGATGTCTTCAATCTTCTGAAGATTCTCCGGTGTATTCGTCACGATTAAGCGCCCGATGGATTCATCATAGACAATCGCGGCTCCGGCAGGGAAAGAAATACCTCTGCTTTCAAAACTGCTTTTGATGTTTTCATCTGTTCCGAGATTGATGAAATCTTTTTCAATCGGGTAAATTTTTGTTTCGACATCCTCAAGCTTTACATCCGGAGAGGCAATGACGACGGCATATTTTTCAATGCGGTATTTCAGATTTGCCTGATTGCAGATGTATTTGATCGCCGCTTCCAGCGGAATGTTGTCAACCATCATCGTCAACGGCTGGACTGTTGTTCCTTCTCCTTCCGTTGTGACCTCTTCCTCCAGAGGTTCCTCACCTTCCGCTGCGATCGGCTGATTGATCTTGCCGCGCAGAACGATATTGACGCCGATTTTTTCCGGATCTTTTTCCTTGCTTCTCTCTTTCAGGTATTTCGCCGCAGTGGCAATGGAAACATCCTCGAAGTCTATCCGGTCAATAATAATCTCTTTCAACTTTTTGGTGATGGGACTTTCAAAAGCCTCCTTGACGACTCCGGTCTCCTGAATTTCCGTATTTCCCGTATTGCTGAGGGGAACGACCGGAGTGATCGGATTCCAAACGGTTTCCGTATTTCTGAGGTTGCGGGTAACTCCGGTCCGGCGTTTTGCAGCATCCAGAAGTTTGATGTTGATTTTGCGGATATAATCAATGGCAACTTCGTTATAGGGATCCATTGCAATGACTTCTTCAAATTTTGCACGTGCCTTATCCCAAAGTTCTTCCTTATACAGAACTTCCCCCTGACGCAGCAACACTCTTTTCTCACTGACTTCCGCAGGATCTTCTTTGGTAGTCGCCTTGATTTTATCAAGAGTCAAGGTCTTTTCTCTCAGCAATTCATATTTTTCAATGATCTTTTCCATTTTCTCTTTACAGGGCGGATAAACTTCAATTGCCTTTTTGCATTTTTCAATGGCGACTTCATAATCGGAGGCATTTGCCGATTTCACCGCATCGAAATAGATTTTCTGTGCCCAGTAATAATATGCTTTGGAAATGGAAAGGTCGCAATTATCGATTTTTGTCTTGATCCGGGGCAGATTGCTGGTTTTGTAAAGTGTCTCCAGCTGCTTTTTTGCATTCAGGTAAAGATCAATCGCTTTATCGAACTCATTGTTCTGATAACATTTTACCGCTTCGGCAACCAGACTGTCGATCTCTTTTTCCGATCCCTGCAGACGGATAAGTTCTCTATTTTTGAATTCATTTTTCCTGTTATTCAACTCTGCTGCCGGAAGTGCGGCTGCATCCTCTGCTTTTTTCTGCTTTTCCGCAGGCTTCTGGGCAAAAGCATTGCCGGCTGTCAACAGAATCGACGCGACCATCAGAAACTGAAGAAATCTTACAGGCATTGTGGTGCTCTCCATTGTGTGTATATACTTCATCTTTATTTTATTCCTCAATTATCTGGTGAATTCAAATAAACCTTGTGCACGGCTGTCTCTGACGGGAAGTCCGTTTCCTTTCATGAGACGTGAAGTGACGAAAATCAGGAGATTGGTCTTCTGGCTTTTGCTGAAAGAATCTGTAAAAAGTCTTCCCAGCATGGGCACATCTCCGAGGAACGGCCATTTATCATCTTTCTTTGTTGCCATATCTTCCAGAATGCCTCCGATTACAACGGTTTCACCGTCATAGATCTTGACCGAGGTGTCTACGACACGGCGGGAGAATTCAGGCATTTTCATTTTGGGGGTGACATTGCCGATCGTCGTATCCGCCGGGCTGTTCATGAGACCGCCGATGATGATGCTGTAGTCATAATTCGACCACCCTGTCATTTTTGAGATATCGGTATTCATCTTGACGATGATCGTATAATTATTGGGGCTGACCGTCGGAGTTACCTTGAAGATTGTTCCGACTGCCTGCTCTTCAAAATCCGGAACCGGAGGATTGTAGGTGTAAGATGTCCCGTTGATGATCGTGACTTCCGGATCATCCCAGGAATCCGGGAAGTAACGCTGCTGGTCAACGTTCAGGGAGGCTTCCTGTCCGGAGGTCGTCAGCAGGCGGGGCGAAGAAATGACTTCCGCTCTGTCTGTTCTGTCGATGGCGCGGACAGAGAGGAAGAGATTGAACTGGTTGTCGCTTCCGAAGTTCGGAAGAATATTCATGTTGTTGATCAGCTTATTGTTTGCCTCACTGGATGGACGGTAGAGATTGGATACTGGAAGGTTTCCAAAGGTAAATCTCTGATTGGTATTTGTGTTCAGATAAGTCAGTGTCCAGTCAAAACCCAGTTCCTCGACGGCATTCATGGAGATTTCAAGGATTTTGGCTTCAATGAGCACGAGCGGCGTCTGGATGTCAATTTCCTTGAGGAGTGCATCCATTCTCCTGAGATTGTCAGGTGTATTTTTTACAATCAGTTTATTGGTCTTGGTATCAAATGCGATGGAGGAGTTGGGGTCTTCAAAAGAGATGCCGCGATCGTTAAAGAACTGTTTCAGCATTTCCGGAGTGACGGCTGCGACAGATTTCAATTCCGTAGATGCTTCGTCAAAAGCTCCTTCGTCAGTGAATGTATCGACCCGGTCTTTGATTCCTCCGGTTTTTTCCTCTTCTTTTTCCTCCTTGGGCCCGACTTCAGCCGCGATCCGGTTGATCAGTGAATTTCTCACCTGGAAGAAACCGTGTTCCATGTCGTCGATGCCTTCCGTTCCTACCAGAACAGCTCTGTCCTCAATTTTATATTTGAGCCCGGCAAGTTCACAGACATATTTCAGGACTTCCATAAGAGGAACTTTTTCGAGTTCAAGATAGGGGATCTTTCTGGAACGGACTGCGATATCCGGCGGAGGAATGATGCTGACTCCGACTCCTTCCGGATCATTTTCCTTGCTGAGTGCGGCAAGCCGGGCAAGAATGGACTGAATGTCCGTTGTTTCAAAGAGAATCTTGTCGATCATGATTTTCTGGAGCTTGTCATACAGTGTTGACCGGTTTCCCGTCATTTCGCGGGGAACTTCCTCTGAAATGGAACTGTCCTCCGGCAGAACCGCTTCATTCCATTTCCATTCGACTTCCGTCAGTCTTTCCAAAGCGTCATTTTCTCTGCGGAGCATTCCGACATCATAGAGTTTTTTATATGTCTTGTTGAGTAAGGTCATTGCATCCTGGTTATAAGGGTCAAGGACAAGAACTTTTTCCATGTTGTCCCTGACTTTTTCATATTTCTTATTTTTATAAAGAATTCTGGATTCACGCAGAAGCACATCGATATTTGCTTTGCGTCTTTTGTTATCCGGGTCTACTGCGGAGAGAGAGGTCTCGTTCCTGAACTGGATTGCTTCCACCATCTTGTCGCAATCTTCCATGAAAGTCGTGACACTTTTATAAAAGGACGGATCGTCTTTCGAGATCCGCTGCAACGCCTTGCTGTCATAATTCGCTTCGGAGATTGTTTTTCCCGCATAATAAACCGGCAAAGCGGATTCCGCCAGCTTTGCCGCATTTTTGAATCCGGCGACGGCATCGGGAGAGTTCTGTTGCGTAAGCCCGTTCAGATAAGCTTTTTTGGCGTCCCTGACAATTGAGATTGCCCATTGCTTTCTTGCCAGCAGCATACGTTTATCAATTTTATTCTTGACGGAAGTGATGTAGGAGCCATTGCCCAATTTGCTGCGGTCGATAATGGCAAGAGCCCGTTTATAGGCGCTGAACGCGTCCGCAAACTGATTCGAGGCATAGAATTTATCTCCGATTCTCACCTGCTGAAATACACTCTGTTCCAGAATATTATTCCGTTCCTGAACTTCCTGCATGACATTGTCATTGGGAATTTCAAATTCAAACGGGTCCATTTTGAAATCATTGAGAGACGGCGCCGCATCTTTCGGCGAGGCTTTTTTGGTTTGTCCCAGAGTCTCCAGAGAGGCGAAAGAAAGAGTTAATATGACAATCGCAGATAGTGAAATCTGGACGGACTGTCTGCTGAACTCCATAGCAACCTTCATCATAGCTAATCCCTTATATTAATTCTTATCTATTTTTCGGTGGTGTCTGCACTTTGGAGGCAGGACTT
>ENA-UOJE01002297-UOJE01002297.1-human-gut-metagenome-genome-assembly--contig:-C23-NODE-2297-length-14729-cov-4.234565_pt1 | contig 14729 bp, 9 predicted proteins | sample MGYA00242341_ERZ723888 | MGnify/ENA metagenome assembly ERZ723888 | reverse complement strand
GCAGGTGTAGCTGCCGTTGCCGCTGTGGCAGCCGTCACCGTTGCAACAGCAGGTTCGGGAACTGCAGCAGCTGTCATTGCGGTGGGAGCCGCCAAAGGAGCCGCTATTGGAATGGCTTCTGGCGCTGCAATTGGTGCTGCAACGGGGGCAGTAAGTCATAGGGTGTCTACTGGCAGTTGGAGTGGGGCAGGCACCGCTGCACTTAATGGAATGGGTGACGGGGCATTGTCAGGTGACGTTACCGGCGCAATAACAGGCGCTGCCGGTAGTGCGATGAAAGTCTCACAAGCTGCGGAAGCATGGGATAGTGGTACTTTTAAGTCTGGATATGAATTAATGAAATATCACTATAATAAACATGTGGTAAGTGAATGATTGGCAAAGGGAAACAATGTGATCAAATATACACAAGATGCAGTGGGCTTTGCCAGTAGACAAAGGCACGCCGCGCTGTCTGCGCAGGCTGCGCGGCTCAGGAGGGAGACGGCGTTCCTTTCACCAAATAGTCCACCGCAAAACGCTGAAAAAGAGAACGGAGGATCCATATGAAACATCCCTGGTACGCGCGCGTGCTTTCACTGGCGCTGACTTTGGTTATGGTGTTTGAGCTGCTGCCCGCCAATATTTGGGCGGTGGACGCAGAGACGGAAACGCTGTCCCAAAGCCAGGAAGAACTCCCGGAAGAACCTGCGGTAATTGTTGGCGAAGTGGAGGAACTGCGGAGCGAAAACGAAAAGCACTACCGGCTTTCAGACGGCAGCTTTGTTGCCGTGAACTACGGCATGCCGGTTCACTATGCCCAAGGGGACGGCGAACACGCGGTCTGGATGGATATCGACAACACCTTGTCTGCCGCTGCCGCCCAGATGGATCGGGAAAGCGCCCCGGCTTACACGGCAACCAACGGTAGTGAAGTAAAATCCTTTGCTTCTGTATTTACGCCGGACGGCTATCTTTTCTCCTCCAGGATGGGGGCGTATGAGGTTTCCATGTCCCTCATGCAGGAAGCCACGGCCCATCAGCTGCTGGCGGCAGCCAAGCCCACGGAGGAAAGGCAACCGGAGGAACGCGAATCCGCTGTACAGGAGGCCACAGTTCCTGTTGAAACCACATTGCCTACCGAAGATACCTCAGATTCAGAGGTGTCTCTTCCCGGCGAAGAAACAACACCTGACCCTGGCACGGAAGTTCAGGAAGCCTCGGCTGACGACGGGACACAGCCAGAAACCGGGGCCTCGGGCCTGCCGGAAGAAGAGGAACAGGAAACGACTGCACCCACAGCGCCTGCTGAGGATCCCCTGGCGCAGGAGACAGAACCAACCGCTCCCGGTGAAACCGCTTTACCCGGCCGGAACGCGGATCATGCGGAAGAAACCCTGGATTCCCCTGTTCCGGAAACCGTCCCGGTGGAAACCCCATCCGCCAGCCTGCTCCGGGAGTCTCAGGCCCAGGTCATTAATCCGGACAGCGAAATCATGCCGCTGAGCCTGGACGGCCCGGAAGAGACGGAAATTTCGGAGCGGGTGGCGTTGCCCAGGCTCAGCTCCACAGTCATCTACCCCGATATCCTCCCCGGCGTGGATCTCCGGTACGATACCATGGGCTTCCACATCAAGGAACGCATTGTTGTCAACGAGACACAACCCAGTTATACATACCGCTTTCTGTTGAACCTGGAGGGCCTGACGCCGGAAGCCCAGGAGGATGGCGCCATCCTTTTGCGGGACGGGGAGGGCCGGACCATCTACCGGATGCCCGCGCCGTACATGGTGGATGCCGCAGGAACGGTATCTTACGGGGTTACGTACTCCCTGGATCCCGTGGCGGCGGGCTGCCTCCTGACAGTGGAGGCGGACAGCGCCTGGATGGACGATCCGTCCCGGGCCTATCCCGTGGCCATTGATCCCACCCTGGTACTCCACGCCTTCACCGGGGCGGAGGACATCTACGCCACCTTTGTGGAGCAGGGCAGTCCCAACGAAAGCTACGGTGGCCGCCAGGATCTGTATTTTGGCTATACGGATTACCTGGGGGCCAGGGAACGGCCTGCCGGCGCTTCCCCAGGGTTCTGTAATGGTGAACGCCACGCTGTATCTGTGGCAGATGGCCTATAGCGATGTGGACTATCCCGAGATGGTTGTCCAGGCCCATGAGGTCACCGGCAGCAAGCCGTCCTCCAGCTCCAGCTATTACAGCTGGATGTACAACCTGACCTGGAACACCAGGCCGGCTTACAGCGCCAACATCGTGGACTACGCCATCGCCTCCGGGACGGTGGATAACAGCTACCGGACCTGGGACCTGACGGCCCTGGTCAACAAGTGGTATACCACCGGAACGGAAAACCGAACCATCGCGCTGACGGCGCCGGATCCGGACAGTTACAGCAGCGGCCGTTACGCTGTCCCTGTCTTTTACGCCTACAAAGAGAATCACCCGCCCATGCTGCTGATATCCTACCGGAACAACACCGGCCTGGAGGACTATTACACCTACCGGGCTTTTTCGGCGGGAGAAGCGGGAACGGTCTACCTCAGCGATTTCAGCAGCCAGATCACCATTGCCCGGGAGATCTGCTCCCTGGCGTCGGGGGCGAATCCGGTCAGTCTGGAGATGGTATTTAACTCCGCCTATTTCTCCCGGCAGACGGACAGCCAGTACGACGTGTGCAAGGAACTGGGAATGGATATGCACATTGGCTCCGGGTGGACGTACAACCTGCTGCGGCACGTGCGCAAAGAGACCATCGGCCAGGTGGTATACCTGCGCTATCTGGACGGGGACGGGACGCTGCACTACTTCTCCAAAAAGGACGGCCTGGGGCTGAAAATCCAGGACCAGACCGGAGACCGTTACCTGCTGTCGGACGGGAAGGGCAACACCATGACCTTTGTCAATGGGCTGCTCACCAGGATTTCCGACGAGAGCGGAAACCAGATCCTCATCCGCTACGCCAGCGGCGACCCCAAGGGGAGCAACGACCGGATTACCAAAATCGTCCAGAAGAACAACGGCGGCAGCGAACGTACCGTGGCGTCCTTTGCCTACAAGAGCCACAATCCCTATAACGGCACGGTGGCCAACTATGTGGACACCATCACGGACTACGCCGGGAATGTATACAAATTCGACTACCAGAACGGGAAGCTCCATACCATCACCCGGAACGGAACCCGGATCGCGGAATACACCATGGCCCTCAGCGGCGGGGCGTACCAGAACCAGATTGACGCCATAAAGGATTGCGGGACGGGCTATACCCTGAAGCTGAGCTACCACAACCACGCGGTCAGCAAAATTCAGGAGCAGGCCGGGGACACAGGCGGGGCCACCCTGGAGGTCAGCCGGGGAGACCGGCAGACAACCTACCGGGATTACGGGGCGAACCGGACGAAAGATACCACAGACGACCTGTTTACCACCTACTCCTTCGATTATTCCGGCAGGACGGTAAACGCCAGCACCACAGATTCCGGCGGCAACCTGGTGGGAGCCACCAACGCGGTGTATACGGCCAACAGCGGCAGCGACCGGGGCCGGGCGGTGAACAACCGGATGACCCGGACCGCCAGCATTGGGGCGGCGGCCCGGAACCTGGCGGCGTACAGCGGCTTCGAGTCTTCCAGTGGGTGGACAATTTACAACGTGGGCTCGGCGGAGGACGGCTATGCCGCCGCCATTACCGGAACCGGGAAGACCCGGACGGGGGCCAAAGCGTTCAAGACCTGGGTAAAATCCGGCGTCACCCAGACTGTGGGCATCTACAGAACCTCCTATGCCCTGACGAAGGGGAAAACCTACACCCTCTCGGCCTGGGTGAACACCACGGAGGCGGATACCAGCGCCCTGGCCAGCGGCGGCATCGTTCTGAAAGTCAAGCGGGGCGGCGAGGAGTACCTGGCGGAGGGCCTGGTGAACTACAAAACCGACTCCGGCATCAACGGAGGCTGGGAACGGGTGAGCCTGACCTTTACCCCCCAGGTTTCCGCCACCTATGAGATTGGCGTCTACGACCGGAGTATGCCGGGGAACGTGTACATCGACGACCTGCAACTGGAGGAGGGAGAGGCACCCTCCACCCACAACCTGCTGGAAAACGGATCCTTTACCCAGGGAACCACCGGCTGGAGCCGGGGCAATGCCAGCGCGGTGACCACGGCCTCCGGCGGGCGCAGTGGAAACGCGCTGAAAGTCACCGGCAGCCCCACTGCGGAGGACCGGAACGCCACCCAGACGGTGCCCCTGAACCAGCCGGGGAGCCAGACTTACGTGCTGTCGGGCTGGGCCAGGGCCAATTCGGTTCCGGACAACGTGACAACCGCCTCCGACGCGGCCAGCGACAAGCACAAGCAGTTCGGCCTGCGGGCCATTGTGACCTATTCCGACGGGGCCAAAGAGTACCACTACGCACCCTTTAACCCGGATCTGACGGACTGGCAGTTTACCAGCCTGACCATTGTGCCCAAATCCGCCGGGAAAACGGTGTCCGGCATCCAGGTGGTCTGCGCCTATGAACGCAACGCCAACACCGCGTATTTTGACGATCTGTCCCTGACCCGGGAGGCGGCCCAGACCATGAAGTACGATGCCGGCGGCAACCTGGTGTCCGTCACCACCTCTGGGCTGAAGGAGGACGCCAACACCTACTCCGGCGGCAACCTGATCAAAACCGTCACCGGCGGCAACGGAACCTTCACCTACAATTACGACAAAACCTATGCCCACCGGCTGACGTCTGTCAGCGACGGCCATGTAACCCAGAGCCTGAGCTATGACAGCGTGGGCAACGTCACCGGAACCTCCCTCACCGGCGGCAGCCTGACCATGAAAACCTCCGCCACCTACCTCAACGACGGCAATCTCACCGCGTCGGTTACCGGGGCCTCGGGGGAGAAGACCACATATGCCTATGCCACCACCCAGAGCCAGATGCTGGGGGCGCCTACGTCTGTGACCAATGCCCTGGGCACCACGGTGCAGAATACCTATGACAGCTTTGGCAGGATTACGAAAAACGCCATTGCAAACTCTGCCACATTGGCGTATACTTATGCCAACGGGAACCTGGCCTCTGTGGAGCGCACCGGGGCAGTGGCCGGGGCTCAGGAGTACCGGTTTGCCTATGACGCGTTTGGCAGCCGCACGGCCATCCAGGTGGGAAGCCACACCCTGGGCCGGTATACCTACGGCCCGGGCAGCGGCAGCCTGACCAGCCAAACCTACGGCAACGGGGACACGGTGTCCTTTACCTATGACACACTGGGCCGGGTGAAAACCACCACCTACTCCGGGGGACGTACCCTATCCTACACCTACAACGGCGAGGGGCAGCTGGCGTCCATGACGGACAGCACCGGCAACACCGATACCTACCAGTACGACAGCCTGGGACGTCTGGTGGGTTCCGGGCAATCCGCCTCCGGCAGCCGGGCCAGCTATACCTACGATAGCAGCGGGCGGATGACGGGCCGGGACTTCTCCTACCCGGGGCTGACCACCGCGGCGGAGCGGTACTACTACAATACCGCCACCTCGGATTCCATCCCCGACGGGCTGCTGACCTCTATGTCCATGGTGGACTGGCGGAAGATCAACCTGAGCTACGACAGCCTGGAGCGGCTGACATCCCGGGACATTGCCGGAACCGTGACCCAGAGCTACACCTACGCGGCGGGCTCCGCCTCCGGCACCACCAGCACCCGGATTGCAACCTATGAGAGCAAGTACAACGGAACTTCTGCCGCCAAGTACCAGTATGCCTACGACGCCGCCGGGAATATTACCAGGCAGACCAACAAGCTTGACAATTCTTACTGGGCCTATGCCTACGACGTCCAGGGGGAACTCCAGTACGCCACCAGCTACGCCGCCAACGGCACTGCCAGCGCCCGGTACAAGTACTACTATGACGCGGCGGGGAATCTGAAATCCTGGCAGGTTACCAACGACGATAACAGCCAGACCCTGGAGAGCCACACCTACACCTATGGCGACCCGGACTGGAAAGACCTGCTGACGGCCTTCGACGGGCAGAGCATCACTTATGACGGCGCGGGGAATCCCTTGTCCTACTATGATGGTTCTACCATGAAGTGGACAGAGGGCCGGAGGCTGCAAAGCGTCACCAAAGGCGGGAAAACTACCACCTACCAGTACGACGCCAGCGGCCAGAGAACCCGGAAAACCAACCCCGACGGCAGCTATACCAAGTACTGCGTGGTGGATGGCCGGGTAATCGGGGAGATTGTCTACAAGAAAACGGCCAACGGCGTCAAGTGGAGCCACGGCGTCCGGTACATCTACGGTGACGACGGCTCGGTAATCGGTTTCGGCATCTGGGACGCGGACACCCAGGACGAATGGGAGCGGTACTACTTCGTGAAGAACGTCCAGGGGGACGTGCAGAAGGTCTACCGTGTTGCGGACAATAAGCTGGTTGCTTCTTACGAGTACGATCCTTACGGCCGCGTCCTCTCCGCCACCGGCGAAATGGCCGGCGAGAACCCCTTCCGCTACCGGGGTTATTACTACGATTCCGAAACCGGTTTCTACTACCTGCAAAGCAGATATTACGATCCCCAAACCTGCCGGTTTATTAATGCGGACGATACCTCCAACCTTGCCGCGAACGGAGACGTTGTCAGCTTCAACCTCTTTGCATATTGCGGCAACAACCCGATCATGGGCTATGACCCTACCGGCGAGTGGGACTGGGGCACATTCTTCAATGGCGCGGGATTGTTGGCGACGGGCGTAATGGCAGTCGCGGCGGCGGCCACAGTGTTGACTTGTGGAGCGGCTGCACCGGTTATGGTCGCGGTAGCTGCTGTTACGGCATCTGCGGGTGCGCTGACAGTGGTTAACGGAGCTGCGGAAGTGGCGGAAAGTGTCACCGGGTATAATGTGGTCAGGGATGGCGCTTTTCAGGGGAATGCCGCTGCGTACAATACCTATCGCAATAGTACAAAGATGGTTGCCGAAGTGGGAACCATGATTTGTGGAGCCTACCACTCTGCCAAAGGTGGGAATGTCTGCTTCGTAGCCGGGACATTGGTGCAAACCGGGGATGGCGCAAAACCGATAGAGGAGATTCAACCGGGAGACATGGTTTGGGCCTGGGACGAGGAAACTGGAGATGTGGCACTCAAGCCTGTGGTGGAAACCTACGTCAATGAAACCGACGAGCTGATTCACCTATCCGTCAACGGAGCAGAAATCGTCTGTACCCCCAGCCACCCGTTCTACAGTCCCGTCAAGGGCTGGACAGATGCTGTACACCTCCGTGCCGGAGATATCCTTGTCCTCGTCAACGGTGAATGTGCCGTTGTTGAGAAAATCCAGCATGAACTGCTGGAAAGCCCGGTTAAGGTTTACAATTTCCAGGTCGAGGATTACCATACATATTATGTGTCCGATTCCGGTGTGCTGGTGCATAATATGTGTGCTAAGAAGGCATCTTCTAGCGCAATGAGTGCAAAAGATTTCATTAAAAGTCCTAAGAATGCGAAGGAAGTTGTAAAATTCCTAGAAAAAAGGGGATTTGAAAAAGTTAGTCAAGAGGGGAGCCATATTAAAATGGTAAATGAGATTTATACAACAATTATTCCAAACCATGGTAAAAAAGAAATTACAATTGGAACATTGCGTTCAATTATGAAACAAGCTGGATTAATGTAGAGTGAACACTGATGATTATAACATATAATGCAATTTTTGAGTATAATTCTGATGGAATATGTGTTTCTTTTCCAGATGTCCCAGTAGCAAATACCTGCGGTTTTTCAGATCCGGAGGCAGTTGAGATGGCACAAAATGTGCTAATCTTAGCCTTACATGGCACAGTATTATCAGAATTACCAAAGCCAACGCCTTCTAATAAAATTAATTTATCTACAAAGCAAGAAATACACGGCAAGCTGTTTAATAAAAAAGTAAAATCATTTTCAGCTTTTCGTAAAAAGGTAAAAAAATTATTGTCGCGCCATTGAGGAACCAGGCGGAAAAAGTTGCTAAACTTGTTGCAGCTTAAACAGCAGCGAACTCTTCCCCCCATTGTCCCGGTATCGCTGTTCTGTCTCCAGCAGCCCGGCCTTTCTCAAATCCTTCATGGCCCGGCGGACGGTGGATTCGGAGTATTTGAGTTCCCGGGCAATGGTGGGGATGGCGGGCCAGCAGGTATTGTCCCTGTTGGCCCGGTCGGCCAGGTAAATGTAGACCGCCACCGCCCGGTGGGGCAGGTCCTGGCGGTACAGGTGACTGAGATTTCCCATGGTGCGTCACTCCCTTCCCTGGTTTTCCCCCGGCGGCGCCGTTCTGAGGGGGCGCCTTTCCGGGAGGCTGGATTTCTTACCCATTGCCGCTTCCTCCCATGGCGGATTGCCATGACCTGGCCGCTTCTGCTGCTTTGCCGCGGGAGGGGGCAGGTATTTTGCCAGAATGGCCTCCACCAGCTCCGCCTTGTCTGCATAGGCCACTTTCCTGTTCCCTCTTTCCGGGGCAGTATAGGGCTTCCCGAATTGAATGCCCCAGTGGAAAAACAGCTTCAGCCGGACCTTCATGGGATAGCAGCCCGTCTTCATCACCACGAACTGCCCCTTGGGCATGGATTTCAGCTCATCCGGGGTCATGAGGGGCCGCTCTATCATTTGCAGGCTTTGGCTTGGGTCCTTCTTCCCTCTGGATACGGAACCGGACAGCGCTGTCCGGCTGCCCAGGGCTTTGGACAATGCGTCCACGGAGCTGCTGTGAGGCGCGAAGCCTCCAAAGATGGTGAGCTGGGTGTTGTCCACAATGATATCCGCCCCCTCCTTGCCGTAATTCCGCTCCAATTGGGCAAAGGACTGGATAATGGGGACGATTTGCAGCCGCCGGGAGCGGCTGGCGGAGAACATCATTTCCGCGGATTCAATTTTCGGTAGAGTGCCAAACTCGTCGCAGAAGAACACACACCGGTTCGGAAGCCGGCCGCCCATTTCATCGGCCACCGCCAGAATCTCCCGGTAGAGCTGTTGGATGATGAGGGATATCATGAAAAATGTGTTGGGGTCCTCCTCCGGCATAATGAGAAACACGGCGCATTTCTCCCGGCAGAACCGTTCCGCGTCAATTTCCGTATCGAAGCAGAGAATCTGCTCCAGCTGGGAGTCCAGAAAGGCATTCAGCCGGGACAGGGCCGTGGACATGACGCTGGACATGGCCTGCTCGGCGGTGTTCAGGGCGGCTCCGGCAAACCACTTTGCCTTGTGGTTGTCGGGAAGCAAATCCATCAGGGCCTGGAACTGATTCCTCCCCTGCAGCTGGGAGGGCTCCAGCAGCTCCTGAATGAGCTTGAACACCGACACAATGTGCCGCTTCTCCGGGTCACAGAATTCCGCCACCAGAAGAATCGTTGCCGTGAGCAGGCCCTCGGCAGCGTCGTAAAAATAGGCGTTCTGCCCGAAGCTGGCCGCGTCTCCCCCGGAGGAGATGATGGTCTTGGCAATAATCTTGGCGTACTTCTCCGCCCTGGCCCGGCAGGCCAGCTCCTCCGGATTCTCCTGGCACAGATCCATGTACTTGTTCACCAGATGCAGCAGGTTGTTGCCGTTGGAACGGGTGGGATTCCGCAGGTCTATGACGGACACATGATAGCCGTAGCAGTCCCTGGCAATGGCGCCGTAGTTGCGAACCACGTCTCCCTTGGTATCTGTGGAAAGGAAGGACATACCGCTGGCGCAGGCGTATTCGATACAGGGGTACAGCCAATAGGCGGTTTTGCCCACGCCGGCGGCGCCAATCATGAGAGCGTGGACATCTCCGGTGTCTACCAGTGCCCTGGTGCGCCGCTTTCCGGTGCAGCCTACGATGAGTCCCTGGGGCAGGGGCTTGCCGCCATTGGTTGGCGCGTTTCCGGCTTGTGCCTGCTGCCGCCATAGCTCCGGCGTAAAGGAAACCTGTGTGTAAGTCATTCGGATCTCCTTTTTCGTGGCCCACCGGGCGGTGCCGTGCTGGCCGTTGCCAACGGTTTTGTCCCGGATGCCGTTGAGGCTGTAGTTCTGAGACACAAAGGAAATGCCGCCCAACAGGCACAGCATCCCCCCGGTCACCAGAATCAAAACTGTAATGCCGGACATAGACTTTCCTCCATTTCCTCCGGATACAGCAAATCCTCGTTCCAGTCCTTATGCGTTGGAACGAGGATTTCATTTTGGATGCCCTGCTGCGCCAATTTTGTGGCAATGCGCCGGGCGGCTGCCTGACCGGGCGCGTCACTGTCCAGGCACAGAAAAACCTGACGGATATTCGGATTGTCCTTCAGGCACTGAAACAGCACCCGGTCTGACACCGAGCAGGCAGCCGCGTAGCTGTGCCGCTGCCAGTTGTCCGGATGCAAAGAGAGAAACGACAGAAGGTCAATGGGCGCTTCAAACAGATACAGCCGGGAACCGTTTCCCATCCAGTGGAAGCTGTACTCCGGCTGGCTGCCCGGGACGTTGCCTTTATAGGCGCTCTCCGAGATAGTGCCGCGCTTGTGGGCGTGCCGGGGCTGGCCCTGGGGGTCCAAACCCACAAACACGACGTTGTGGTAGCCGCCGGACTCGTAAAGCATCCCACGCTGTACGAAAGCGTCCAGCACCTCCCGGTCAATGCCCCTGTGGCGTAAAAGATACCCATACACCCGGCGCATGGTGGCAGTCCTGGGCGGCAGCACGAAGGGTACAGTGTCTTTTGGAACCGGTGGTGAGAGAACCAACTGGCCGCCGCTGCTTTCCAGCAGAAACGCCACCGCCTCCGGGTAGGTCTTGTGATAAAACCGCCGGACGAAGTCCACGGCGTCGCCGCCCACCCGGTCATACTGGTGGAACCAGAGGTTGCCCCGGATGGTGACCTTCTGGCCTCCGTCCCGCCACTCCTGTTCCGAGCCGGAGCGTTTCAGTGTCTCCCCCTGGCTGTGGAGAAACGCCGCCAGGTCTGTCCGCCGGGCCTGCTCCCGTTGCTCCTGTGAAAAAGGTATGTACATAACGTTCTTCCTTTCTGCTGTAAAATCTTCCCCTGGGAGGTTCTTCTCCTGTCACCGTGACAGGTGGCAGGTGTCACCGCCGGCGCAAACATCCTCCCTGGCGGCAGAATCTGTCGGCACAGCATCCAACTAATCCCGGATGCCTTGGGCCTGTTTTTTCTCATCCAGCTGGCACTTTAATTTCCGGTCCACACGGCCTTGCTCCGTGTGTCGTTCCTGCTGGATGCGGGTTTGAAGCAGCTGCCCCAGCTGCTGAAAAAGGCGAAGCGATGCCAGGGCGGCGGACTTTGACGGATGCAGATTGCTGTCAGGCGTTGCATTGCTGGTAGCTTGCCGGGACGGAAATTCTTCCGTCGCCTCCCCGTTGGAGAAATGCACAGCCTGCAAATCCAAATTACATTCCGGGTCTGCCTCCGGCTCCCGGCACAGCTTCAACGCCTCTTGGATGACCGCGTTGCGAATGGATTTGAATTCCTTGTTCTGCTCCAGCGGAATCCGCTCCGGGAGGGCGTCCGTATAGGTGCGGATCACAGCCTCCCGCTGCTCATACCAGAGATCATATAGCTTTGTACTCCGGTCATCCTGAGACAGTTCCTCTACAATGGCATCCACAATGGCTTTCACATCTACCTTGAGCTAACCGTAGACCTTCTTGCCGCTGGTTTTAGAAAGCCGGGCGGCCAGCTGCCGGAGCAACCTCTCTACTTCCGGATTGTCGTAGCTGCCCTCTTGGATTTGTTCCACAATTTCCGCAGCCATGTCTTGGCCCTGCTGCCGCAGCGCATCCCGGTACTCGGTCTGCCTTTGGTAGACGCTAATCAGGTCCTGGCGAAAAATCTCCCTGGCCAGGCCGGACTTGATCTCCGCAATGCCTTGCGTGGTCAGATACGCCTCCTTGGGGTCAATGGAGTAGGCCATCATGTGGACATGGGGATGGTGGCCCGCGTTATGAAACGCAGCGTACCAGCGGAAATTCTCCGGCGCGATTTTCATCTGCCGGGCAATCCGGTTGCGCTGAGAGCGGAGCAGCTGCATCCAGGCCTCCGCCGTGTTGTAGCCCAGCCGTTCCGCATCTTCCCGGCGCAGAGAGATGATGTGAGTCCAGATATTACTCTGACTCTCTCCCATCTCCTTTGCCACCTGAGGGAGCACCACCGGCACGCCCTCATCCGTGAACAAGCCATGGGCGCCAGCCTTTTCTACCCCAGGCCGCCCGGCGATGTAGCTGACGTAATTCTCCCGGCTTCCCAGCGCGTCTCCATGGGTTTCCAGGATGCGTTGCAGCAATTCCTCCGCATTTTCCCGGGTGGGTTTTGCCAGATAATCTTCATGCTCGTAGAGCTCTTTGCTGTCCGGGTACTTTTTCAAGAGCTTTTGCAGGAGCTGTCTCTGCCGCTGTGTGGCAGGCAGATGTCCGGTTGTATCCTCCGCCAACTCTGCTCCCTCCCGGGTGGCGATGTAGCGGGTATAGTTTTCGATATGGACTTTCCGGTTTGGCTTCAGATAGGGGGATTTCAAAATGATCCTGGCCATGGCTATCCTTTCTGAAATCGAACGGCGTCGTCGAATTTGTATTTGCCGCCAAGCCTGGACACCTCGTCCACACAGAGCTTCCGCAGGGCGTCCAGATCCTGTTCGCGGATGTCATGGGCAGCCGCCACCACATGCATCAGCATGGCAAGCTCCACGCCTTGCTTGAACAGGACACGGGCCAGCCGGTTCTCCGTGTCCCCGATCTTTCCGGCAATCACAGATTCCAGCGCAGGGGTCAAAACCTTGCTGGTATCTTTGCTGTGGAGCCAGGCCAAATATAACTCCAGTGCGTCGGAAATCAACTCGCTGCGGGACCGGGCGTTGGTGGCGGGAATGGCCGCGTCACAGCGGCTAAGCAGCTGCTTATCGATATAGATGCCGATTCGGGCGGCGTTTTGATCTTGCTTCATGGGCTCTCCTTCCTGGGATACCTTTGGTATTCGGAAAACAGGCTGCAAACAGGGCGCTTTCCGGCCTCTGGGGATACAAACCGTAACACAAAACCGAAAACGTAACACCTGGTACAGCCCCGAACGGCGTTGCCGGACGGGGTAAACCGGAGGCATGCCGGGGCTTCCGGCATACCTCCTTTATCCTGCTTCATTTTCGACCCTGCCGCGGCTCTGAAAAAATCCTCCATTTCTGCTCTCCAATACCCGCCCACAGCGGCTCAACCTGCCTGCTGCCATCCGGCTGGGGCAGGTTCTCCCGCTTGCCGGGAAAAGCCGGACACGGGGCCAACACGCCCCCACAGCGGGTCATGTTGGCTTCCCCGCCAGGCCGTCCAGTTGGGGGAATTGGCACTGGGTGTAGTGCAGGCCATACCGCTCCACCGCCCGGTCCAGCACCGAGAACATCTCCCGTTCCAGATTGTGGGCAGCATACCGCACCTCCTCCTGGAGGCTGTCATAGCAAATCCACGCCGGACTGTCCGGCGCATCCTTCACCAACAGATCATAGCCTGGCCGGTATTTGCCGTCCGCCCAATAGAGCACCGCCTCCAGCTTCACCACGCCAACGGCAAGCGCCGCAGTGACCAGAAACCGGCTGCTGCGCTCCGGCTCCTTCAATAGCCTGTCCACCATAGCTGCGGGCAGATACCGTTCAAAGATATAGCGGCTGCCCAGTTGCTTTTTCAGCTGCTTTTGTTTTTTCACCATGCTGCCCCCTAACAAAGCCCCATGCCTCCCTGTTCCACGCGCCGTTGCGCCTGGTTCATGCTGTCATCCACAGCCCGGTTGAGAACGTCTACGTCCAAGCCGCAGTCCAGATAGCCCTGAAAAAGCGTGTCGTAATAACGCTGAGATGGATTTCCAAACCCCATCCGCTGATCCATGATGTAGGCCATCCCACGGATGGTTCTGTCTCCCATGCGGATGTCCAGCTCCTGCTTGAAATAATAGCTGGGGTAGCCCTCGTAGCGGTCCAGCCGCAGTTCATCCGCGCTTTGAATTTCCCAGACGCCAACGGGAACCGCTGCGCCGGGCTTCTGCGCAATGGTGGCGTGGGCGTTGTGCAGGGAGCCTTTGAATTGCAGTTCGTAGTTCTCCAGAATCCCCGTCCCAATAAATTTGGCGGTGGGACAGCGATATTTCATCTGCGCCAGATTGAGATTGCTGCCATAGGCGATGTACAATTTACCGCTCATTATAAATCTTCTCCTTTACAATTGCATTCCCGGCGCTCCCGCCTGCCCCTCCAGGATTTCTTCCTGTGGCTCCGGCGGAACAGCAGAAGGGGCAAGCGCTTCCAACGCCGCTGCCTGCTTGGCTGCCAGCCGTTCCTTTTGCCGCTGAGCCTGGGCCGGATCCTTCCAGGCGATGTTGCCCTCCAGATGCTTCAACAGGTGCTGCCGGGCGGTTTTGAATTCGTCCCCAATCATCCCCAGCCGCAGCAGCCAGGTGCGGAAGGTATACTTCTCATTGTCGGAGTGGGTCCGGCAGCGGGAAGCGGATTTCTGCACCAGGGCCTGGTGGGAGATGGCCAGGCACAGCTGGATATACGCCTTGACCTCCCCGGCATGGAGGGTGGAGTTAAACAGCCGGAACTCAATGGTTCCCTTGGAAAACACGCTGTGCAAATTCAGCGCATGGTAGCGGCTGGTATCATAGTGGATGTACCGGTTGGACTCTCCGTTGTACCACAGCCGCTCCAGCTCTGCCATGGTCTTGGGCCGCTTCCGGTTGACCTCATCCAG
>ENA-UOJE01002293-UOJE01002293.1-human-gut-metagenome-genome-assembly--contig:-C23-NODE-2293-length-14753-cov-8.647571_pt1 | contig 14753 bp, 13 predicted proteins | sample MGYA00242341_ERZ723888 | MGnify/ENA metagenome assembly ERZ723888 | reverse complement strand
GAGGCTGTTCAAGCCGACCGGCATTCTTCAAAGAGAAAATCTTTGATTTTCTCCATTATACCACAAAAGTTGGGCGGTTGCCGATAGGCAAACGCGAAGACACAGCCGGAAAAAATCAGATATCCTCTTTTTTTAGGGCTGTGTCCATTATACCATAAATTCTCCATTTTCCTAGTAACAATATTGTCACCTGCCCCGGTAAATATCCGCAGCCGCTGCCAGCTGCTTTTATTTCACCTTTTCGGAAGCGAGGTTTTTTCATGATTTACATTACCGGTGATCTTCACGGCGATATCTCCCGCTTTTCCGCGCCCGCCATGCGCCGCCTGCGCAAAGGAGATACGTTGATTGTCTGCGGCGATTTTGGCTTCGTATGGGACGGCAGCGCCAAGGAACAGAAGCTGCTGAAAAAGATCGGCGCCAAGCCTTACACGGTGCTGTTTCTGGACGGCTGTCACGAAAATTTTCAGCTGCTCCAGGAATATCCCGTCACCGAATGGAACGGCGGCAGGGCGCAGGTGCTCAGCGGCAATCTCATCCACCTGATGCGGGGGCAGATCTACACCTTGGAAGGCTACCGCTTCTTCGTCTTCGGTGGCGGAGAGAGCCGGGAACACGATTTTCGGGATCTCTCCAAAACCTGGTGGGAAGAGGAAATGCCCTCTGCTGAGGAGATGACTCTTGGGCTGGACAATCTGGCGGCGGCGGGCAATCAGGTGGATTTTATTCTCACCCATGAGCCGTCGGCCCGGGCCAGAGGCTATCTGGCAGGCAAAGGCGACAGACTGGACGGCGTGAATATCTTTCTCAATCGGGTGGAAGAAATCGTTGCCTATAAACGGTGGTATTTCGGCAGCCTGCACATGGATAAAACAATGAGCAAACAGCATGTGGCGGTGTTTCAATCGGTGGTGCCGGTGGCGGAATCCCACGCCAGGAAGAAATAGCCTGCCGAAAACCGCCCCGGAATCTGGTGGGTTTTGCCGAATTGCGCATCCAAGGGAAAAGGAGTATGATAAGAGCAGGAATAATACCAAACAGGGAGGCTTGCCGCATGGAAAGACGGGACAAGGAAAACTACTACCTGGATATCGCCCAGGCTGTGGCCGGGCGAGGGACCTGTCTGCGCCGTAACTTCGGCGCTATTATTGTCAAGAACGATCAGATCATGTCCACCGGCTATTCCGGCGCGCCCCGGGGACGGCACAACTGCAGCGATCTCGGCTACTGCCTGCGGGAAAAGATGAATATTCCCCGAGGGGAGCGATATGAGCTTTGCCGGTCGGTCCACGCCGAAGCCAACGCCATTATCAACGCTTCCCGCAGCGAAATGATCGGCGCCACCCTGTATCTGGTGGGAATTGAAGCCGCAGACGGCCGGCTCGTGCCCGACGCCAACGCCTGCTCCATGTGCAAACGTCTGATCATCAACGCCGGTATTTCCCGAGTGGTAATCCGCAACTCTCCCAATAATTTCACCGCCCTGTATGTACAGGATTGGATTGAAAACGACGGTTCCCTTCACGGGGAAGCCGGCTATTGAACGTCTGCAGATGCGGTCCCCGCCGGCGGCTTTCGCCAGCGGGGACTCTTTGTTTAGCGCAAAAACTTCACAAAAGCGTTTACCTTGTCCGAATGTCCCACTATCAGCCATGTATTCTCATGTTGAAGCAGCCCCAGCTCACCGTTTTGAACCAACATCAATTCGTATCCCTCCGCTACGATTAAACGGTAATAAACTTCCACCGTCAGGCCGCGGGCAGGAAGTCCAACGGCGGCACCGGCAGTTGGCAGGCCGCTGTACAGAGCATTCAGCGCTTCCATGGTGATCATAAATACACGCCCTTCACCGCTAAACCGCAGGAATGCCGCTAACTCTGAGGGCGTCAGCGCATATCGCTATGCGGGGACGCAAGCATAGAATTCCCGTGGCTGCCAGCCGCCGTCGAACCCTCTCAGGAATAGTTTTCGGCATAACCTTTCCACCTCATCCGTCCAGCCTGCGGCAAAAATATCCTGTACCGGGACGGAAGTGTCTGCCGGGCGAAAACAGCAGCCGATAAATAGCCTTCCGCCTTCTCCCACACCCAACTCATCCCGCAGGGTGCAGCGGTTATACCAGCTGTTTTTTGAAGCCCCAGTCATCGGCAAGCCCCGGGCTATATGCATGGTTTCCAGGGATACTCTGCGCCGATAGCGGCAGGAATCACAGTCTGCGTGCAGCCATTTCCAGCTCCGGCAATCCTCTGGACGCAGGCAGAAGGTATCTTCTGCCTCCTGCATCGGATTAATCAGCAGCCCCATATCGCCGTCGCCCGGCCAGTCGGAGCGGGGACGGCACAGCCGCCAGCGAAACCGCGTTTCATTTCCAGCGGCCGGCACCAGATCCTCCAGAAAACAGATGCGGCCGTCCGGTCTCTGATAGTAGCTTCTCAGTTCCATCGTCATTCCTCCTGGATTCTATTTTATCACGCAGTAAATGAAAGAGGGGTGGTTATATGTCCCGTTCTGCAACCCCAAAGCAGAAAAAGCGGCTGTTTTATCTGGCGGTATTTTTTGTCCTGCTGGCGGTGGAATGCGCCATAGCCCTATGGGTCCGGGACCGGTTCGTCCGGCCCTATCTGGGAGATGTACTGGTGACCTGGTGTGTCTACGCTTTTATCCGCATCCTTCTGCCGGAGAAGCCCCGGCTGCTGCCACTGTATGTGTTCTTCTTCTGCCTGGCGGTAGAGCTGTCCCAGATGCTGCCTCTGCTGGAATGGCTGGGACTGGAAAACAGCGGCTTCCTGCGGGTACTGCTGGGATCTGTCTTTGACCCGGCGGATGTGGCCTGTTATTTTACCGGCTGTCTCCTGCTGGGGTTATGGGAACTGCTGAGATGGCAGCAAGCGCGCCGCCCTTCCTGACTTTCCTCGGCCGATTTGTGGAAAAGCTCTCCCGCATATCCGTGTCCCGCAGGACATAGGATGGTGAGGAGGGGGAATGGGTATGTGGCTGGATACGGCGATTGTACTGCTGTACATCGCGCTGCTGGTGGGAATGGGGCTGCGGGGCGGCCGAAACGTGAAGAACGCCAAGGATTTCACCGCATCCAGCGGCCAATACGGCACGCTGGTGATTTTCGCCACCCTGTCCGCCTCCTATGTGGGGGGCGGCTATTCCTCTGGGAACGCGGAAAAAGCCTTTGAGAGCGGCATCGGCACCACCCTGACGCTTTTTGGTTTCAGCCTGTCCATGATTTTTATCGGGCGGTATCTGGTCCCAGGCGTGTCCCGTTTTCCAGGTGTCAGCACCGTGGGCGGCATCATCGGCCAATGCTACGGCCGGTCCGCCCGGCTGCTCACCGGTATTTTTTCTTTCATCTGCTGCGCGGGGGTCGTGGGCGCTCAGATGGAAGCCATGGGGCTGGTGTTTCATGTGCTGCTGGGGGTGGATAAGCATGTGGGCATCCTTATCGGCTGCGGCATCGTGCTGCTGTATACCACCTTCGGCGGAATGCAGTCGGTGATTGTAGCGGATATCCTGCAGTTTATTCTACTCGCCACCGGGATGCCGCTGCTGCTGTTTATGGCCCTGCAGAAAGCCGGCGGCCCGGCAGCAGTGCTGGAAACCCTGCCCCAGGAATACTTCAATCCCTTTAACGGCACCACGCCGGCAGGTTTCTTCTCCCTTTTCCTCACCATGATGTTTGGAGAGGCGCTGGCGCCGCCCTATACCCAGCGACTGCTCATCGGCCGCAATCCCCGGGGTACCGCCCGGGGCACGATTCTCAGCGGCCTGTTTTCCATCCCCTTTTTCATCGTTACCGGTATGATCGGACTGACTGCTTACGCTCTGGGGGTAACGGACAACGCAGCCTCCGCCATGCCCACCCTGGTGCAGGCCATTCTTCCGCTGGGAATCCGGGGGATCGTGATGGCGGCCATGGTTTCCATTATTCTCTCCGCAGCCGACGGATTCCTCAACGGCGCTTCGGTGGGACTGGTTTGTGACGCGGTGATGCCGCTTTGTCCGCATATGTCGGATAAAAGCCAGCTGCGCTGGCTGCGGGGAGTCAACGTAGCCACCGGTTTGGGGGCAATGCTGCTGGCCTTTGTGGTGCCGGATATTTTCGGTATTCTGGTGCTGGCTTATTCCTTCTGGTGTCCGCTGATTCTGGTTCCTCTGGCAGCGGCGCTGCTGGGGGTGAAGTCCAGCGGCCGGGCCTTTCGCTATGCGCTGCTGGCTGGGCTGCTTTCCTCCCTGCTGTGGAACTATGTCCTGGGTAAACCCTGGGAAGTGGACGGCGCCATCGTCGGCATGGCCTGCAATTTTCTGGTATTCGTCCTATGCACCAAATCCTTTGCCCGCTACCAGTCCCAACGGCTCACCGTTTGGCAGGAGCGGCGGCCAAGGTCCCGCGGATAATTCCATGAAATACGCACAGACTAATGCCATTATCCAAGCCTTGTAAAACAGGAGGATCGGTATGGGATTAGGTGCGCGGCTGAAAAAGAGCCGGGAAGAAGCGGGCTTGTCTCCGGCCATTGCAGCGGAGGCACTGGGGATTTCCATAGAACGGCTTGTCTCTTGGGAACTGGAAAAGGAGGAGCCCACAGCACGGGAATTGGCCGAAGCCGCGCGGCTGTACCATGTATCCGCGGATATCCTTCTAGCAGTGGAAGAAAGCGGTCTCACGGCGCAGCAGCAGGAGATCCTGTTCGGATTGGCCTTGGAGCTGCAGCGAATCAACAAAGAAAATCACATAAAAGAGCCGGCGGCCAATCGATGAAGTTGGTCGCCGGCTCTTTTATGTTGTTACGACAAGGGCCAGCGTCCTTCTTCCAAATAGTAAGAAGCCCGCTGTTCCGCCTGATGCACCAGCCCGGTATCGAATCCCATCACCGACAACAGCCGGATGGCATTGCGGGTGCAGGCGGCTCCCGGACGCAGCCGGTAATCGAATTCAACCCGTCCATCCACCACCGCCTCTTCAAAATGGGCCATGGCAAACCGGCCGGCCAACAGGTTGCAGAGTTCCAGATCATGAGAGGCGGCCAAACAGATAAGCTGCCGACTCCCCAGATCCTCCAGCAGAACGCTGGAGGCCGCAATCCGCTCCACCGTGTTGGTGCCCCGCAGTACCTCATCAATAGCGCAGAAGATGCGTTCCCCCCGCTGCGCCGCCTGCAGAATCCGCCGAAAAGCCTTGAGTTCGGTGATAAAATAACTCTCCTCCGCCAGAATGTCGTCGGACAGGGCCATGGATGTGTAGACGTGAAAGGAAGCGGCGGTATAAGACCGACACAGCGCGGTGCAAATGCCCTGGGCCATAATCACGCTTAGAGACGCCGCTTTGATTAAAGTGGATTTGCCTGAAGCGTTGGAGCCGGTAAGCAGCATGGAGCCCTGCAGTTCCAGGGTGTTGGGCACCGAATGGCGCAGCAGCGGATGGAGCAGGTCCACGGCTTGTATCTCCGGAGACGCCTCCGCTTCGAACCGAATTTCGGGATCACAGTATCTTTCCACGCTCCGCCGATAGGAGGCGGCCGCAATGGCGGCGTCAATCCTGCCGATGCATTCATGAAGAGCGAACACCTCCCCTTGCAGCCGTCCCAGCCGGATCTTCATCCGTTCATAAAGGATCAGATCCCACAGGAACAGTCCGTTAAGCATCTGCAGGATGTCATTGTCTATCGTCATTGACAGAGCGCCTAAACGACCCAATCCCCGAGTACGGCGGCCCGCCTCCTCATAGGGCGCCAGCCATGCTGTCAGGGCGCTGTTTCCCAGCGCCCTGATTCTGGTATAAACAGCCGCCAAAGCGGCGGAATAACGGGCGGAGGGAAGATGGGTATCCAGATGCTTGGTCATAAAGACATGATACAGAGGGTTGGCGCAAAGCAGCAGGACAAACAGCGACAGCGGCAGCGTTGCACGGGTGAACAGCAGGCTAAAGCTGCTGATAAGCAAGCCAAAGAACAGCAGCAGCGACAGGAACAGCCGGCCCTTTCCCTGACGGGCCGGGGAGAAAACCTCTTCCGTTCGGGCCGCATTGCTTTTTCCCACACGAAAGAGCAGCTCCTGCAGCTTATGCCGCAGTGCGGGGTCCTCTTCCACCAGCCGGATCAGTTCCGCTCGCCGCTGATATTCTTCTTCGTTCATTGCCGGACAGCGAAGCTGATAATACAAAAGCTGTTCTCCGCAGGCGCTGCCGGTGTTGCTGATCCGTTCGAACACCTCGTCCATGGACAGATCATACCAGGTGGTTTCATCCAGGGCAAACACCTGTGGCTCTCTGGCACGGCGATAATCAAAATAAGCGCGGATGCCGCGGAAATCTTCGTCATCGTACCGTTCCTGGGGTCTTTTCCCGTAACGGGACGCTATAATCCGCCGGATTTTATTCGTCATCCACACGGTTTCCGCCGTCCTTTCCGCTGTTGAGGCCGTTTACCCGGCCTTTATTCCGCCCAATTCCGGCTTCTCTCCACCGCCCGGTGCCATTGGCGGAACAGCCGCTGCCGTTCCTTGTCTTCCATGGAGGGGGCGAAGCGGCGTTCCAGTTCCCATTGTTCTCGGATTTGGTCCGGCGAATCCCAGACTCCCGCGGCCAGTCCCGCCAGATAGGCGGCGCCCAAGGCGGTGGTTTCCCGAATCTGCGGCCGCAGCACGGGACAACCCAGCATATCCGCCTGAAACTGCATCAGAAAATTGTTAGCGCTGGCGCCGCCGTCCACCCGCAGCGCCTGAATGGGAATACCCGTGTCCGCCGCCATGGCGTCCACTAAATCCCGAGTCTGATAGGCGATGGATTCCAGCGCCGCCCGGACAATGTGGTTGCGTCCCACCCCTCTGGTTAAGCCGAAAATAGCTCCCCGGGCGTACATATCCCAGTATGGCGCTCCAAGGCCGGTAAAGGCGGGCACTACCGTTACCCCGCCGTTATCTGCCGCTTGGGCGGCGAAATATTCGCTTTCCGCCGCACTGCTCAGCATTCCCATTTCATCCCGCAGCCATTGGATCACGGCGCCGCCTACAAAGACGCTGCCCTCCAGCACATATTCCGGTTTCGCCGCCGTTGTGCCCGCCGCCAGCGAGGTGATCAGACCGTTGCGGCTGGTTAACAGCCGGTCACCGACGTTCATCAGCAAAAAACAGCCGGTACCATAGGTGTTTTTCACATCTCCCGGACGAAAGCAGGCCTGCCCAAACAAAGCGGACTGCTGATCGCCCACTGCAGCGGTGATAGGAATATCGGTTCCCTCCACCCGGGTACTGCCGTAGAAATGAGAGGATGGATATACGGACGGAAGTATGCATCTTGGTATATCCAATTCGTATAAAATGTTGTCATCCCAATCCATGGTACGGATGTTGAACATCATGGTGCGGGAGGCGTTGGTGAAATCGGTGGCGTGGACCTTCCCGCCGGTGAGCCGCCACAGTAGCCAGGTATCCACCGTGCCGAACAGCAACTCTCCCCGTCGGGCTCGTTCCCGGGCGCCGGGAACGTGATCCAGCAGCCACTTGACCTTGGTAGCAGAGAAATAAGCGTCGATCCGCAGGCCGGTATTGTCCCGGATATACCCTTCGCAGCCGTCGGTGACCATCTGTTCGCATTGAGGCGCGGTGCGGCGGCACTGCCAGACAATAGCATTATAAATCGGCCGCCCGGTTTTTCGATCCCACAGCACGGTGGTCTCCCGCTGGTTGGTGATGCCGATACAGGCTACCTCCGATGCCGCCACGCCGCTTTCCCGCAGCACCCGATTCAGTACCTCCGTCTGAGAACCAATAATTTCCTCCGCGTCATGTTCCACGTAACCGGCCTGGGGGTAGATTTGCGTAAACTCTTTCTGAGCGCAGCCGGCAATCTGCTGGCCCGGGCCGAACAGGATGGCCCGGGAGCTGGTAGTACCCTGATCCAGGGCGAGAATGTACGGTTTCATCAGGTCCCTTCCTCTCTCAAGAACGCCTGGTCTCCCGTCGCCGTTTGACTATTTCTTAGGCTTCCCACCTTAAAGGCCGAAAAGCCGGTTCAGCCAGGTGACGGACATAGGCATCCATTGCTCCACCACTGGGTCCGCCAAGGTGGGATGGCCGGAATTGGTCACCGAATTGGCCAGGGATATCCCATGAGGGCCGTTGCCAAAGATATGCATTTCAAAGGGAACGCCCGCTTTATCCAGGGCATCCGCAAAACGCAGGCTGTTTTCCACCGGCACCGCCTGGTCGTTGCGGGTGTGGAAGATGAAAGCCGGAGGAGTATCAGCGGTAACCGCCTCGTCCAGCGATGGGACCCGGAATTTCAGAATCCGGCTGATGCTCTCCAGAATACAGGGATAGGCCAAAATCATGGCGTTAGGCTTGTGCTCCGCCAATGTGCCGGAGGCGGCCGCCAGATGGCCGCCGGCGGAAAACCCGCATACCGCAATCTTCTCCGGATCCAGATGCCATTCCTCCGCCTGCTCCCGCACCAGCTTCACCGCGTCGGATACATCCTGCAGAGCATCCTCAAAGCGATACTCCCCGCCGATGGTGTACCGCAGCACAAAGGCTTGAAACCCCGCTGCCAGATAGGACAGGGCGATGGGCTCCGCCTCCCGATCGGACAGAAATCCGTATCCGCCGCCGGGCAGCACGATCATCGCCGGACGCACCGCCCGATTGGGCATTTCGGGAGAGGGCTGCTGGATATAGGCCGTGAGATTGACCCGGCCGTCCGGGGTGAGGTTAACGGTGGTAATTTCCATAAAAACCGTTCCTTTCCATTCCGCCGGCTTTCAGATTGCCGTCGGTTTATTGCCCCCATTGTAGCATTCAAAGCGCCGGATTGCAACGCAACCCGGCGCTTTTCTTTTTTTCGCCGCCGTTATGTTCAAACGCTGGTTACAGATGGTCTGTTATTAATCGGATTACATCTCAAAAAGCCGATTCAGCCAGGTGATGGACATGGGCATCCATTGCGCCACCACCGGGTCCTCCAAAGCGGCACGACCGCCGCTGGTTACCGCATTACCCAGAGAGATCCCGTGCGGCCCCTTACCGAAGATATGCATTTCAAAGGGAACGGCCGCTTTCTCCAAGGCGTTGGCAAAATTTAAGGCATTTTCCACCGCAACACCTTCATCGTCCCGGGTATGAAACAGAAAAGTAGGCGGGGTGTTGATGTCGACCGCCTCATCCAGGGATGGAACCGGAAACCGGAGTATCCGACTGGTACTCTTTAGAATACAGGGATAGCCTAAAACGATGGCATTGGGCTTGTGATCCGCCAGCGTGCCAGAGGCGGCCGCCAGATGGCCGCCGGCAGAAAACCCGCATACCGCGATCTTCTCCGGATCCAGATGCCATTCCTCCGCCCGCTCTCGGACCAGCTTCACCGCGTCGGATACATCCTGCAGAGCATCCTCAAAACGATATCCCCCGCCGATAGTGTACCGCAACACAAAGGCTTGAAACCCCGCCGCCAGATAGGAGAGGGCAATGGGTTCCGCTTCCCGCGGTGACAAGTGATCGTATCCGCCGCCGGGCAGCACGATAACCGCCGGGCGTACCGTTCGGTTGGGCATTTCAGGAGAGGGCTGCTGGATATAGGCGGTCAGGTTCACACGGCCGTCCGGCGTCAGATTTACAGTGGTGATTTTCATGATAATCGGCCCTTTCCTTCCCGACGGAGCTTTCAGTATGCCGCCGGTTTATCATGCCATCATTGTAGCATTCAAAGCGCCGGATTGCAACGCAACCCGGCGCTTTTTGAAAACCTGTTTTTATCTGCTGCTGTCAATCAATACACAGGTACATGCCCGCCGTGCTGCTGCCGGGATGTTCCGGTACATGCAGTCTGCCAGCCTCCACCTCATCGTGGATCAGCATCATGCGGATATCGCACATCAGCATGGAAACATAGTAGTCTAGCTGTTCATGGAGAACGGGGATGCTATTGGTCTTCAGGATATCCTTGACTTCCCGATATAGCGCTTCCACGGCTTGTTCTGCCTGCTTATATGCTGGATGATCGGTGAGAATTTGAAACATCCGCTCCATGGCGCCCGGTTCAAAGACCGCCAGATCCGGCACCACCTGATCGTTTTCTCCATGAGCGAACCTTCCATCAATCTCTTTCCATATCCGTTTTTCCGGTTCCGTCAAGGAGGCAAGGTCTCGGCGGTTTTTCAGCAAATCCGTCAACAGTATCGCCTGCTCTAAATCCATCATCCCGGTTCGTTCCCGCATCCCGTAGTCATGGGGGCCATAGGAGCCGAACAACGTCACAACAGCAGTGCCGCAGCAGTTGTGTTCCATGGTAATGGATTCTGGAATCAAATGATGCTTTTCCAGGCCCATGAATCCCCAATTGCCGCCGTCGGGACGCCGGAAGATCTCGAAGATATTGCACGTCGTATTGGCCTCATTTAAGCGGTCGATTAGCATGGGAAACAGCAGCCATTTGAGATCATTGCCGCTCATCCGTCCCCGCATAATGGACAGCTGTTCCATTTCCGGAAGACAGTCCTCCACCAGTTCGCCGATCAGCCGGCTTCTTTCCCGGGAGTCCCGCCGCTGAGCCTGATAGACCGCCAGCTGGCATTCCTTGTCCGCAATAAAAAAATTGGTTACATATTTCCCTCCCATTTCCCGCAGCAGGGTGGCGTCCGTAAGGATTTTGACTTCTTCCTCCATGTACGGCATAGCGATGCCCAATTCCATGGACAGATCCTCCACGGTGCTGGGATTGTTGTGGGCCTGAAGCAGAATGTTTTTGGGAATCCGCCGCCCCACGACAGTCCACGGCAGGCCGCTGGGCTGATTTCCGCTGGCGCAAAACTCCACATCTTCGGGATGATAGCTTCTGACGCCGAATTCTCTTGCCATATTCATTCCTTCTTTCAGCCGTTTTCGAGAGCGGAACAGATTGGATTTAACGGTGCCTTCCGGCTGTCCCAACCCGTCGGCGATATCCTGTATCCGGCGGCCTTCAACATAATAAGCCACCAGAAGTTCCCGATATTCACCGGCGATAAAGGCCAGTTCCCGACGCAGCAGCCGCTTGTCCTCCGCTTGGATGCAATCCTCTTCCACCGATTGATCGCCGGGAATTTCCAGCGCGCCGATATCGGTTCCGGATACCGCATCGGTTCGCCGGCGTTTCAGCCGCGCCCAGACGCTGTAGCGATTGCGAGCTATTTTCCATACCCAAGCGGAAAAGCTGCCGGGCACGGTACCCCGCCTCAGCGCTGCCAAAATATTCACGATGATATCTGAAGCCAGTTCCTCCGCTTCGGCAGTGCTGCCCGTCTTTTTCAGACAGAAATAAAACAGCTTCTCCACATACTGGGAGGAAAAGTCCTCCATCAGGCTTTGTGCGGTTTCTGCATGCGGCGGCATATCCATTCCTCCCTCCGCCCATATAGTATCGTCCGGCAATGTTTGGTTGCAAAAAAATTCAAAAGCAGAGAAAAGGCGGCAAATATGCCGCCTTTTTCTTGCTTTCAATGATCCGCCAGACGGAAAACGCTCTGTATGCCGGTTCAGGCCAGCAGCTTTTTCCGCCGGATCAGATAATAAACGATGCCGAAAATATCCGCCAAGGCCCAGCCGATGGGAACGGACCACCAGATTCCCGTCATCCCGATAGCGGGAAGGGCCGAAAGCGTATAAGCCAGCAGCACCCGGCTGCCCAAAGAAATCACCGTCAGCACGATGGAAATACCCGCCCTTTCCAGCCCGCGATAGAAGCCATACAGCAAAAACAGCAGGCCGATTCCCACATAACAAGCCCCCTCTATATGCAGATACTGCACGCCAATTTGAATAATGACGGTCTCCTCCGGCTTGACAAACAGCAGCATCAGCGGCTTGGAGAGCGCCACCACCGCTATCGAAGTCAGCAGGCAGAAGGCGCCGCTGATCTTGGCGGCGGCCAGGCTGCCCCGACGGATCCGTTCCGGCTCCTTCGCCCCGTGATTCTGTGCGATAAAGGTGGAAAAGGCGTTGCCGAAATCCTGAGCGGGCATATAAGCGAAAGCATCGATTTTTACCACAGCGGCAAAAGCGGCGCTGGCGGCAAATCCAAAGCTGTTCACCAGTCCCTGCACCATCAGGATACCAAAATTCATGATGGATTGTTGCACCGCTGTCAGCGCAGAGGTTTGAACGATGCGCCGCAGCAGCGGCGCATCGATCTGCATATGGCGTTTTTGGGGACGGATGTGCCCTGCCTTGACAAAAAAATAAATCGTGATGCACACGGCGGACAATATCTGTGCAATCAGAGTCGCGGCCGCTGCTCCGGCCACCCCCATCTGAAAACACAAGATAAATACCAAATCCAGGACGATATTGGTGATGGACGATGCCACCAGAACCAGCAGCGACGCCATGGTGTTGCCGATGCTGCGCAGCACCGCGGAGAAGAAATTATAAATGGATACAAAGGTCATCCCCAGCAGCACGATTCGCAGATACTGCCGCGTGAACGCAAGAGCCTCCTCCGGAACGTTCAGCCAGGCCAGAAGGGGATCCAAAAGAAGCAGCGACAGGATATTGATCAGCAGCGAAATCGCTGTAATAAAGATAAAAGCATTCCATATTCCCGTCTTCATGCCGTCGGTTTGACCAGCTCCGTACAACTGGGCCACCACCACGCCGCTTCCCATGCACAAGCCCAGAATAATGGAGGTCAGCAGTACCATCAGCGAATAGGCCGATCCAACAGCGGAAAGCGCCGTAGGGCCGATGGTCTTGCCGACAATCAGTGTATCGGCCACGTTATAGAGCTGCTGCAGCATATTGCCCGCGATCATCGGCAGGCTGAAAAGCAGCAGAGATTTTCCGATTTTCCCAGTGGTTAAGTTTCGTTCCAATGCTGTGTCCCCCGAATTATTCAGTATGCAGCCACCAATCAACGCCGTATTTATCCGTCACCATACTCCCCAGCACAGGACAGAATTGTCCGTTTCCTTTGCTTTTAATTTCTATTATAATAAACCTACCAGATTAAGCAAGGAGGAATCCGCATGAAATCGTTGGGAGAAAAAATCAAAAAGCTGCGCATGGCCATTGGACTAAGCCAGGAGCAGCTATCCGAAAGCCTGGAAATCAGTGTGAAATCCATCCAGCGCTACGAAGCAGGGAAATCCCGTCCGGATACGCATACCCTGATTAAGCTGGCGACCTTTTTCGATGTTTCCGCCGATTATCTGTTGGGATTGATCGGTATCAAAGCGCAAATGGTGGAGGAAGAAAACAAAATTTTCCAAGATGGACAGTATAATGCGTTGTATAAACGCTATCTGGATTGTAAAAATCACATCGCCGTGGATGAAGAGGCCACTTATTATTGGATCTATTTCGGCGATAACGAGAACTTCGGCGGGCAAACTCAATGGGTGGGCTGGGCCGATGAGGAACAAACGCTGGAAATCAGAAGGCTACGCCCTGTCATCCCTCAGGCCGCCATCGACATGTGCACCAGAGTATATGAAAAACCTATGTTGATAAACAGCCAGGCCGACGCGGCTATTTTTCGTGTCTTCGGCGGACAAGCCATTGTAAAAGCGGACATCTGCAAGAAATATCTGCCGGAATTCTACGAAGACTACATTGTACCCACGCCGGAGCCTAGCCTCCGGTAAAACGCCGCTGCGCCGGGGGGGATGATGTAGACGCAACCTTATTCATTTGGCTGAATATGGCTAAATAGGCCAACACAAGCAGACTTTGCGGACAGGAGGGGCGACGGCGTGAGCAAGGAGATAACCGTTAAAAACCGGAACCTTGCTCCAAAGGGTCTTTTGCTTGCAAAAAGATACCCTGTGCCGGTGCGGGCTTCTAACAAAAAAGAAAAGCCTGCTGCGCGCGACATACTCATCGCAGATGTGGCTGGGATAGCTGGATGTCGTATGGCCGTTGCCCGCGGCAAGCCTTGTGAAACGGCACCCGTTTTCTTCGCCTATTCCTCTTTGCGGAACATACGCGGATCTATCCCGTTCCCCGGCCGTGCTGGTTCGCATCTTCATCCTATCTTAGTCAAAAAAGCACCCTCACCGACAGGTGAGGGTGCTTTTTGGGAAGCGTTGACAAAAAAGATACCATGGTAAAAAGGAAGCAGAAACTATGGGCGCTCTAAATTAAATCTCAATCGAAAGGTCTTTCAACAATGCAACAAAGGATTTTACAAAAGCACCATCAAGGATTTTGCTTGGAGTATGAGATTGATAATTTATATGATTCACATCGGGTAGATCATCATATTTTTCAATCTCTTCGTGCTTTAATGTTGTTGTCAAAATCACCTGATTGCCAATAGATTTTGAGATTTCAAGTACCGTATTTTCTTTTCCGGTAGATAAATCTTCTGCCCTGAAGGAATCAATTACTATTGGAAAGCTGTGTCGCAAGACAAATTGTAAGGCGAACAATTTCACCACATGGAAAATTGTCGCCTCGCTTCCAGAATACACCTCATTTCGCTGAGTAAATAAGCTTGAATATGTAATATTTCCATCCGGATCAATCTGATGGTAAAGTTCATTCATTTTACCTATAATGGCTGACAATAAAGCTGTTCTTTGTTCTTGTGTTTCAATCGATGCATTTTCACTGGCTAACAGTTGACTTTTTAATGCAGCGACTTCCGTGTCTATCTCTTTGATTCTGGCTTCTGCCTCTGAAGCCGAAAAAATATCTTTCTTGTAAGTAACAATGGATTCAAGGATAATGTAGAATAAGTTTCGCAAATTGAAAAGTGGATAAAAAGAGACATGGTA
>ENA-UOJE01002286-UOJE01002286.1-human-gut-metagenome-genome-assembly--contig:-C23-NODE-2286-length-14809-cov-5.957706_pt1 | contig 14809 bp, 9 predicted proteins | sample MGYA00242341_ERZ723888 | MGnify/ENA metagenome assembly ERZ723888 | reverse complement strand
TGGACGGATACCAGGAAAAATTTCCCGGGGGCAGTCTCTCAGCCGCACCCTTTCCAATGGGATAATGCGGATATCCGAAAATAAAATTTTCACCTTTGCCGTTTTTCATCAGTTCATCCGGATTTTCCTCCAGCCACCGCATTGTCGGAAATACATTCAGTGCAAGCATGACATAGCCGTCCGGCGCCTGCCTTACAATTTCCCGCACAGCTTCCCGCCATGGGGCAATGTCAATGGTGCCGTCCTCCTTCAAAACAAAAGGCAGATGGGAGTCCACTGGCGATCTCCCGAGGGAGACCCATACTGTTGATATTTTAAATCCCAGTTGAGCAAATGTATTGCTGTACCAGGGCACATTCTTAACAGGATAAGGCGTATTATGCATGAATGCGGGCAAAGTGCGTTTTCCGTCAATATACAATTCCACACGGTCGCCTTCCTTTCTTACCTCTGCAACAGCTCTTTTCCGTGACGCAATATTCTTTTCAAGTTCGGCATCCGTCGTTCCCCGGCTGATATTGGCTTTCAAAGGCACTTTTTCCGGCTGTGTGATCCACGGTCTCAATACAGGGTCCACAGTGCGGAACTCCAGCTTCGCAATCTCCACCGAACATGGATTATAGGCAAATGTCCAGCCGGCACGCATCGCAACTGCATTCTCAGGCACCTTCCAGTAATTGAAATACCTGATTTCCGAACGCAATCCCGCCTGTTCAGTAAATTCCATCAGATGCATGGGGGAATACCCTTTGATATTGCTCTCATCGAAACGTATTCCCTCCCCCGGAGAACCATCATAGCCGGGGTTCTGCCGGAGAGGCCGTCCCTTTGAATCAAAGAATGCGACACATGCCGGCGCATATACCGCAAAATCCCATTTCACTTTACGGAAGGAAAGGTCTCCGCGGATCACGGACCCCGGCGCCACTTTGACCGGAGGTCCGTATATTGTCCTGTGCCGGAAATCAGCGCCACTCCAGACAAGCCGCAGATTGGAGCCGTTTTTTACAGCGCTGATTCCTCCGAAGCCCTTCCACTGTGCAGGGTCGTACATAATCCGATCATCGGAAATCTTGCCGAATTTCAACGGGTCCCCTTCATTTTTCCGTATCAGAGCCGCCTGTTCACGAAGATTAACCGTCTTCAGACCAATCGGAATCTCCGTTCCAATGGAAATATCATCAATCAGCCCCTGAAAAAGCAGATAACCGCCATCCTTCCCGCCAATTTCAAGACGATCAGCTTCAAAGAGAGCGCCGTCAATATTTTTTTCTATTGCAATATGCCCGTCCACGTAAAGCTGCTGTAAACATTTATCCCAGCGGATGTTCAACCGTCTCCATATTTTCGGCTCCCGCTTTTTGAGCGTGTAATACAGGTAGGATTTTTTCCCGTTGGAAAAATCAAACTGGACAGTAATCTGCCTGTGACCGACAAGAAATACCGTCAGTGTCTGCTTCCGGTCACTGCTCCGGTAGAGGCGGAATATATAATTATGCGGAGTTTTTCCTGCCGGCGTAATATCATTGAAATACGGTTTGATAAATATTTCAACATTTCCCTGCTTTGTCGGCAATCCATGCAATCCCCTGTAAACAATCGTGGAGAGCGGTCTGTCAAGACCGGGAACAAGATCATGAAAATCATGCAGATTGTCCCGGCAGAAAAGAACGGCACGCCCGGTAAAGCCGGAGTCCTCCGGCGTCTGATGTCTCTGATTCCTGTTTGCAAATACAGCAGGAAGCGCCTTCCCGTAAAGCAAGGCGGAAAGATCTCCTTTTGTATTGAAATCAGCTTTCAATACAGGTGCCGCGGAAAGAGCGGCTTCGATAAACAGCAAAAATAACAATATGGTCCCGTAACTTTTCTGAACAATCATTCTTCCTCTCCGTGTTTAAGTGTAATATCCCCGATATTCCGATGAGCCATTTTCCAAACTAAATCCGGCGCCCCGACAAATCCGGACGTCATGAATTCACAGGAAAAAACATTCAAGTTTTGATACTGCATCATGGAGTTCCCCCCCAACGGCCGCCGGTCCAGCGGACATTTTTATAGCCGCCTTGTGTACTGGTCAGCTGCTGATAGGCGTTCAATGGATTGGCTTTCACCGCACTTGCACGTCCATCCGCAAAACAGATATTGACAGCATTTGCATGTCTTGCATGAGCCTGCCCGAACGCAGCATCTGCAGCGGTATCCTTATAATAGGGTATTACCTGCAAGCTCCCCTTATTCCTCTCCGGATATTTTGCACAATAGGTATCCATGGCAACATAAGCAAGTGTCGGATATTTGATTTGGACTCTGCGGATGGGGGTATCAGGATATTTTATGTCGGCATAAGAATCCGCCACACCGCCGGTAGAGCCAAGGTACTTTCCATTATATCCGTAATGGATGTAGTAAGTGGGATATCCGTTGCTGTTGATCGGAGCAAAAGCGGGGTCACGGTCATAGGAAAGACCCGGACACAGGAAAAGCTTTGCTTTGAACCGGCTGTCCTGCATCAGCGCCAGACTCCACTCTTTTGCCGTCGTATTCGGCAGGCTGATCAGATTGTTCGCATAAGTAGGATAATAATCATTGTACGTATCTGCATACATATGAAATGCAGTCCCTATCTGTTTGAGGTTGCTGACGCAGTGAATCGCCAGTGCTTTCGCCCTCGCTTTATTCAGAGCCGGAAGCAGCATTGCCGCAAGAATGGCGATGATGGATACAACGATCAAAAGCTCTATCAATGTAAAATATCCACGTTTCCAGGCAAAAATCAACCTGGAAATACGGACTTTCCCGATTTTGTCTTTTACGTTGGTCTGAAACACGTTGTCAACCTCCTTGATTATGATTATTTACTATGCCAATAGAACTTTTTCTGATGAAATGACCGGGTATTTTCCGGTGGACTGCGTCATGCGGCACAGAATGCATGGATAACTCCGCAATAATATCCACTGCCAGATGCGCAATTTCAAATCTCGAATGATTCATCGTACTCAAATCATACTTGCGGCAGATATCGTCATATCCAACCACGGAAAAATCTTCAGGCACCTGAAATCCCCGTGCCAGCAGGTGGTCCATAAGCTGTTCTGCAATCATGTCATTATGCGCACATAAGGCTGTCGGACGCGGAACGGAAGTCAAGATCCGGTCAATGATCATCCCGACGTCTTCCGGTTCGCTGCCGATATTGAAACACACAGTATGCATCCCCGCCTTCTCCGCCAGTTTTACAGTAACCGGCCCCCGTTCATAAGCGCAATTCAGGAACTGAGACTGCACGTTTCCAGTCTGCGCGATCACGCAAAGATTCCGGTGTCCGTTCTCTTTGAGACATTTCAACATCTCCCTGATTCCGGGAGCGGGGTCAATCGTAATACTGCTGATATGAGGGTAATGACTGGTTCCGGAGACAAAAACATGCGGCAGGGCCTGGTCTTCCAGCAATCTCTCAAAGGCCGGATCAAAAGAGCAGCTCCGTGTACCAAACGTTATGACGCCAATCGAGCGAGGTACGAAACTGTCCAGCCATGCTTTCATATTTTCAGCAGAAGAATCCGGGGCCGGAAGATCCAGAATATTGATGGAAATATGCTGCTCCGCCGCCCGGTCCATGACTCCGGCAATCATCTCAAGCCCGCGTAAATTGGAAAATTTCAGTTGTTCCGAAAATTTATAAGGAAGAATCAGATTCAGGGACGGAAACGGCGCACGGTAATGCCGCGATATGTTTTCCGAAACCACCATGCCGCCACCGCGCACCTTCGACACGGAAAGAATATCCTCCGATGCCAGCAGCCCGTAAGCCTGATGAACAGTATTGCGGTTGATTTCCAGTTCATCCGCAAGCCGGCGTTCGGAAACAAGACGGGTCCCGCTGCGGAGACGGTTGCGGATAATCTCACTGCGTATCTGCTCGGTGAGCTGGGCGCACAAAGGGATCACGGAGTTGCGCTCCAGTCTGATTTCCGGCCTGAATTTTTGACTCGCCATTACAATCCTTTCCTTATCTGGTATAGTATATTATACCGGATTTCATAAAAAAGTCAATACCCTTTTCCGGAAAAAAGACATTTTTTTCAATAAACCATTCCCCGCAAACTGCGGAGTATCGGAAAACCGAACCGATGACAAAAGCCCGAAACAGTATGGCACAGGTCGCTGACCTGCTGCGATCCAACGGCATAAGTTAACCGCCGCAGGCAAAATTCCATGGCGGCGGTTCCACTCGCTCAAGGCGGAAATTTCGTGCTCCGCGCGACCAGCGGTTCGCCGCCGGACCGCGACAAAGGCAAAGCCCTTGACTCAAGAAGAATGCGTGAGCATTCTTCCGTCTCGCAGACGTCTACCCCTGACTCCCCGAAGTAATCGACAGAAGCTGCGGCAGAAGCTGTTTTTTGCGGCTCAGGACGCCCGGCAGCAGGAAAATGCCGTCCGGCGTTCTGGAATACGGCATACGCTTGAGAACAGCGGGCAGCCCCTCCATCAGCAGTTCGGAATTGCCGCGGACAGGGTCCGTGACCAGCAATGCGAAAAAGTCCAGGGAATCCTGCCGGACCGCCTCGGAAACCGCCCTTTCCAGCTCGGGAAGGCGCTGGTGCAGAAGCTCCAGATTGTTCTCCTCGACCTGTGCGACGGCAAAACGGAAATGATTGTCCTCGTAATTCTTGCGGTCGCCGTTGATGACCTCCTCCGCACTCTTGGAAATCAGCGGGGAATCCAGCTTCATCAGGTCCGCCATCAGGTCGGCTCCCTTCACGCCGGAAATCTTCTCCAGCCACTCGCACATGCGGTGATCCAGAGGCGCGGTCGTGGGCGAACGCAGATTCAGGGTATCGCTGACGACGCCGCCGAGGAGAATGCCCGCGCACTCCGGCGTAAGGCTCTCGCCCGAAGCGCGGTACATCATCGCGACCAGTGTGCAGGTGCTCCCCACAATATCGCCGGTGAATTTGATCGGCTGCGCCGTCGGCATCATGCCGATCCGGTGGTGATCCACGACTTCGATCACGGGAATTTCCTCCAGCCCCGGAATCCCCTGCGCCGTCTCGTTGTGATCCACAAGAATCATGCGGAACGGCGGCGGTGCGTTGAACTGGCGCTTCGTCACAACACCGGCAAGTTTCGCGTCATCGCCGATCACCGGATAAACATCCTCCGGCGCGGAAAGCACATCGGAACGGACATCCCGCAACAGGTCGTGCGTGGAAAGCAGAAAGGAATCCTCCGCAAAATCGGCAAAACGGACCGGCATCGAAAACTTAATCCGGCGGATCACCGAAGCAGAGTCATACGGCGTGCGTAGAATCGTCACCCGGCGTTTTTCCGCTTCGTCCACGATCAGCTTCTCCACCGGACAGTTTCCCGTCACGATCAGGAGCCGGATCGGACGCGCCAGCGCGCGGATATGGATCTCCGGACGGTCTCCGGCGATCACGGCAAGCTCATGATGCGTCTGCGGCAGATGTTTTTCGAAATTATCCTGGCTCATCGCTGCCACATAAACGCAGAAATCCTGAATTGCCTCATCCTCGAAACAGGTCAGGGTTTCGGCATTCAGCACCTGCCGGATCAACCGGATGGAAGAATGCACGCGGCGCCCCGTCAGGCTGTTCTCGCTGTCACAGCCGACATTCAGCAGTTTGGAAAGCAGAGTCAGAGGACTGAGCATCCCGAGAAACGTTTTATCCTTTTCCACAACCGGCAGGCGCGGCATGGCGGAATCCTTCAGAACCGTGACCGCATCCAGAAGCGTGGTATCGGCTTCGATGACAGGCACCCTGTCATCCGCCATGTCGCTGAGGCGCACATGGATATCGTTGCGGGAATCCGGCGGCTTCACGCCGAACCGTTTGAAAAGCCATGCGGCACGTTCGGGCAGCATCCCCGGGCAAACCGCCGTAATCTGTTTCACCCCCTGTCTGCGCCGCAGCTCCGCCAGAGCATACGCCGAGGCGATGCTGTCGATATCCGGATTGCGGTGTCCGCTCACAAAAATCCGCGGCTCCCTGTTCATCACACAAAATCCTCCCTTTGTTTCCCGTAATATATCATACCGGAAGCAAAAGGCAAAAAAGGGAAAACGTTATTTTCCGGACACGAGAAAAACATTTTCCTGTGAAAAGCTTTTCTCATGCCGGAACGGAACGACCTACCGGACAGGGATTCCCCTGATTTCCCCGGGCAGAAGCCGCAGAACGCTCCGGCTGGTTGCGGAATGATGCACGATGACTTCCTGCGCAAGATTCTCCTCCGTATTCAGGAGGTAAAGAATGGAACCCGGCGCGGATTCATATACGGCAAAACGGACCCGGTCGGAACACTCCACCTTCGGATACTGCTGGTTGGCTTCGCAGCAGGAATCCATCAGAAAACCGTACAGTTCTTTCAGTCCGTCGGCTCCCGGATATTCCAGAGAATTGACGAGGATCGCACATCCCTGCCCAAGCTTCCGGCTGTAGATCACGCCCTGCATGGAATCGCTCCAGACACCGTCTGCGAAACGGTCCGAGGCAACGGCAAGCGTTTCCGCGCCATCGCATTCCAGATCGGCGGTCAGAAAGCCGCCGTCGGAATATTTCGGGTCACAGTTCGGCGACCACAGCGGGAACCGCCATCCGCACGGAGGCTCCGCTTTGAACTTGATTCCATAAGGCAGGCGTGTACCTTCCCGGCTCCTGATTCTGACGCCGAACAGCTCGCTCCAATCGCCATTGAGATAAGGTTCATATTCCCCCTGCGGCAGAAGAGATGTGTTCAGATGCGCTGCCGTCATGAGAAGCTGTCCGCCGTTTTTCACAAAACGGATCAGTTTTCTGTAAAGCTCCCCGTTCATACAGTTGCGCCCGAGGAAGAAAAGCGCCTGATAACGGGAAAAAATCTCATCCGGGGCGTCATAGGGTATGATATCCGCCTGTCCGAGCGGCGGATTGCCGGAGAAATCCGCATCTCCGTAACGCTCCCGGTTTTCCCATGCGCGGCGGCGGTAAAGACGCTCGAAAAGGCTCCAGGAACGGTCGGGAACGCCAAGACGGAACGTCTCATTCCGCCGCTGTCCCCAGAGATGCGTCTGCCCTGCGCCGGTAAAACCGTCGTAACGTCCGTGCACCACTCCGATCACAGCTTTCGGAAATCCCGACGGACGCGGATGTTTTTCCGCGTAATCCGCGACCTCCGCAAGAATGGAACGGAAACGCTTCACCTGCGGATGCTCCGTTCCGTAATCCTTGCCGAGCGCCTTATAATCCATGACGCCGTGTTCGGCATAAACCGGGTCGGCGCCGCGCAGAAACGCATGAAACAGCGAGGTGCGCCAGCGTTTCGCCCACAATTCATCATGCTGGTTCCCTCCGTACCAGACCATCGCCATGTCTACGCCGAAATGCTGTTTCCCGAACGCCAGCGAAGCACCTTTGACGGCGGAATACCCGCGCTCCAGTTCGGATGTGTAGATCACCTCCAGATCGACACGGTCGATTCCCGCGCGGTAAAGGAACGAAGCAGCGACGCCGCACGCCTCAATACAGATGAACGGCGGTTTCATCCCGTTGGAACGAGCATACGCAAGCGCCTCTTTCATCTGCCGCTCCGTATTGTGCGCTGCCTCTCCGAAATCGGAAGCGGGCGGCGGAAGCGTCCGGCTCTCCGCAACCGTGCTGTGAGGCCAGTAAAACATCAATCCGCCGTATTCGCACATCAGCAGAGAACCGTCCAGCACATCGCGGTATTCCTCAAGAACCTCAAGAACCTCTTTTTTGACCGGCAGATAGGACGGCGTAAATTCTCCGGTCAGACGGTTCATCATCTCATCCATGACGAAACGCATGTTCTCTTTCCGGCAGAACTCCCCGATCGCTCTCAACTTGTCCGGAGTCCACGGTCCCACGAACAGCACGGTGTAATTGCCGAGTTTCTCCCGTTTGAAACACTCCATCGTCGCTGTGCCGTAGGAGGATTCGCTCATTCCGCCGACGCGGACCGACCGATACTCTTTTTCCATCTGTTTCATTCCTTCTCTTTGAAAAAATCCGGAATCTGAAGCGCATTCTCCACCGGAATCATGCGGGAATCGGGAAAAGACACCTCATCTTTCTCCCGCCGCAGGATGAACGCTCTCCCCGCGCCGGCAGACAGGGGCAGAACACCATCCTCCTTCGGATCGTCTCCGACCGTACTGATCCGTTCCGGCGGCGCGCCGATACGCGGAATCACAAAATCCCACACATATGCCAGCGATTTGCATCCGCCGGTATGATCCGTACTGAAAATATGCTCGAACCAAACCGGCTCCAGACCAGCCCGCAACAGTTTCCAGCGGCAGCCCCAGTATGGGTTGTTGCTGACGATGCAGAGATGTGCGCCGGCAGCTTTCAGCCTGCGGATCAGCTCGACGGCATCCTGATAGACATCCAGCATTTCCTCATGACGGAGCATCATCAGCCCGGAAGCCTCCTCCCACGGAATCGAGAAACGCCTCAACAGCTCGCTGTAATCCCACCGCAGGACATTGTTCACACTCTCGAACAAGGCTTTTTCCGCGGCTTCCCGTTCCCATCCGCGGCGAATCATCAGATCGCGGACCACCGGCAGGAAACAGTTCCCGAAGAGTGTCGCTCCGGATGCGGAGGCCTCCTTTCTGTACCGCGTAACCGTATTATCGATGTCAATCAGAAAATGTTGTTCTTGCAGATTCATTTTTATGGAATATCCTGTTGCTGGTTACTTGTTTTTCAAATACTTGACCATCTGCTCAAGTTCTCTATAATAATCTGGAGGAATCGTGTGCCCCATGCCGATTTTATTAATCACCTTTTTCTCTGATGGCACTGCATTATAGGCGGCATAGTTTGAACTTGGGGTACAAGAAATATCTCCAAATCCGACATAGATCGTAAACGGACATTTCATATAACGTGCAAAGTTGACACAGTCATAATATGGAGCGGTCTGCAAGTTTGAAAGTTGCGGCCATCCCGGCTGACGATCTTTATTTTTTGCAAAGAAGTCACACATAGCAGGAACACAAACCAGCACAGCGTTAATATGCGGATTCAAACCGCCAAGAAAAAAGCCGAAAGCTCCGCCCTGACTCTGACCGAAATAACCAATACGCCCGGCCGCGATGTCTGCCCGGCCGGCAAGCCAGTTTACAGAACGGTTGATTCCCAGAATTGCTTTGTAATAAAAATATTTCTCCCGATGATCAGTATTTTTAAGGAAGTAACCATAATAGGACTTCTGATATTGTCTTTCAAGTTCTTTGACATCCGGACTCGGATCAAAAGGAAGGACATTCATCTCCAGCACAGCGACTCCCTGTTCAGCATATCGGCTGTAGCGTGGAACTCCAAATCCTCTCCCGGCACCCGGAACACTGATCAATGCCGGAAACGAACCTGCCCCCTTGGGCATTGTCAGGAATCCGTAAACCCGTTCGTCAAAATTAGCAAAACTTACTTTATAACAGGTATATTTCGCCGTGGACAAATGGTGTATTTCTTTTATTTCCGGATCCAGAGGCGTCTTTTCAGCCTGACTGACGGCATGATCCCAGAAACTCTTAAAATCTTCCGGCGGTTCGGCGCCGGGAGTAATCCTTTCCACTTCGTAACCGGCGGCTTCCGATTTCCAGATTGTCCGTCCTTCTTTTTTAATCAATGCCCGACAACGCAGAAATCCCGGTGAAGTCATGGTTCCGGAGAGCTCCGGTTCCGGCTCTTTCGCAAGATCAAATGTCTTTGCCGCAAATAATTTCCCGCCGTCATTCGAGAGTTCCAAAGTGATCTGTCCCTCCGTCAACGGCTTTTTGGAGTCATCTGAAACATGAAAACGGAATGTGGCAATCTCACCGCAGCGGTATAATCCGGAACTCCGGTTCATACTCCCCTTGATTTCAAGCGCGGATGCCAACAGGGGACTCAAAAAAACTGCCGCCAGTAAACAAAACGAATAATTTTTACAGAACATCATACTCAATTCCTTCTGCTGCCGTCCAGAGACATTCAGTGCAATGCACCCCTGCAAGTTGCAATACACTGAATGTCCGTATCGGTGCAAGCTTCAGATTTCACTTTCCGGTTTCAATGACATAGACATGACGTTCCAGTCCCTGGAATACGTCCTGTATCACGCCGTCTTTCACAGGAACGGAACGTCCCTCGAAACGGACCTCCGCCCGGTCTGCATATCTGAATTCCGCCGGAAGGCGAAGTACCGCATTGACGGGACTTTTTTCCGGATTGAGTGCAATCACGCAAATCCTGTTTCCATATTTGCGGGTCATCACCGCCAGGGTTTTATCGGATGAAACGGCATCGGAACACTTCTCATCCGAAAAAACAATCTCCTGCAGTTCAAGGAACTCCTGATTCACCTGCCGGAGCGCCTCCCAGTTGCGCGGCCATTTCGGAAGCCCGCAGAAATGAACCAGTCCGGTGCATCCTTTGATCATCATAGCGTAACATTGCGCGAGCTGTTCACCATAGGAACATTCCCTGTAATGGTTGTGCAGATTATCGCCGGACGGGAAGAACCATGCAGGTTTACGCTCGGAACGTCCTGCTTTCTCCACCATCACCGCCCCGTTCAGCATCTCCCGGACGGTACGTGTTTCACTGTTGGTCAGATAGTCGTCAATCATAATGATATCGGTAGCCAGATCGGCAAAACGCCCGGGGATGCCGATTACCGTATTGTTCATGAAGACGGGAATCTCCGGCAGCGCTTTCCGGTAGCTCTCCATAAAGGCTTTGACTTCATCGCTTTTCGCATACAGTTCCGGTTCGTCGATGATCAGCAGGGCGATCACATTCGGGTACTGACGCACTTTTGCGGCAAACTCTTCCGGTTTCCATTTGCCGCGCATACGCCACGCATAGAAGTTCCAGTAGACCACCTTGATGCCCCGTTTTTCCGCCTCGTTCATGAATGCGCGGGTCGCGGCATTGTCCGGCTCATGACTGCCGCAGGTCAGGTATTTGAATCCCGCGTCGGCAAAAGTCCTGACCAGATTCCGCGCCATCTCCGGCGTGAACCGCTGTTCCACTCCGAGGAATGGAGCTACAGTCAGGGCAGGCTTTCCATTGATTTCCAGTGCGCGGTTTTTTCTGTCAATCCTGCATTAAGGAGCCTTCCGCTCCGGCAGGACCGACATCTCCGCAACTGAAGATACTCTCCCTCCCCCTTCCCCTTCCCCGGAAATCTCAAAATGGACCTGATATTTTCCCGGAGTGAAACCCTTCAACGGAATCTGCACCCTCAAATCGGGCAGCACCTTGAAATCGATTTTTTTCCCGGCGACAGTGGCAACACCCTTCCAGTTTCCGGAAGGCAGGGTGCAGCTTCCGAGAAATTCCGCTTTTTCATCCTTTGTGTAAAAATTATAACGACTGTATAAATTAAGTGATCCGGTCACACTCAGGATGAAATTTTTCCGGGTAAGCATCGTATTGCCCGCACCGGAAAGCACAGCCGTAACATCGCAATTCCTTGCGGAATCGGCAAGCCCGGATGCAAGTTTTACCGTGGTATTGCCGACGGGCAGACTGACAGATGCGGTGCCCAATGTTTTTCCTGTCTTCGAATCCAGAAGCCGGAGTGTTCCGTTTTTGATCGCTTTGCCGGTCATGTTCCGCACCGTGACTTCAAATGCAGCCTTGCCGTCCGCTCCTTTATATAACACGGGAGCCGCAAAACCGATGCGCGCGGAATTCAATGCTCCCGCGGGGAACACCAGTTTCGGGTAGATTGAAACCAGATGGTAGTTCAACTGCGGCGTCCGAAGCAGGGAAAGGAGCTGACGGGACTCCCCGCAGTTGCGTCCGAGATTGAATCCCCAGACATCCGCCAGTTCCGCATCCGCAAAATTACTGAACGGAATGGCAATCTCATAGTCAATGCTGTTTTCCGCACGGTTGATCTTTACGGCGCTCTTCCACTCTCCGTTCCATGCGGGATTGCGTCCGGGGCCGCAGTCAGCCTGGGAATTCGCGGCATTCACCGCAAACTGGTAATACTGTTTCCGGCTGAACGCGGGGTCAAAGAACATTTCGATGCTTTCCGGCTGATAAACAGACCCCATGTCGCGCGGAAATTCTTTCGCCTCCACCTTCGAGGCATCCGGAACGACACAGCGGAACGCCACGTAAAGATTCTTTTCGTCGCATGCAAGCCATGCCACGGTGCCGTTTTTCGGTGCTTCGCTCCCTTTGTGCAGAAAGGCATCCACCCTGCACGCCTTCGGAAAATCGGAAAGGTCTCCGTCAATCACCGGAGCTTTTTCCGCAGAGGCGATCCTGACATCAGGCATAATTTCCGCCGTTTTTTCAGGCGCACTGCTGAACTTATCCTCATCAAGAGCGCTTGTTTTGTAAGGAGTCGCTTTTTCTCCGAGTTCCACCTGAACATCATCCGCCCAGATCACACCGGGTTCACCGAGCGAAACTCCGAACTGGACCATATTGCGCTCCGGATTCATCAAAGTGTATTCATAACGTTTCCACTGATCCGTTACTTTGATCTTCCGGGAATGAGTCTTGTGGTGAAGCTCCCAGAAATTCAGAGTCGCGTTCAAATCCGGACGGTCCGCCTTGAGCCAGACGCTTCCCGTCACCGGTTTTCCGACGGAACATCCGGCGTTCCACATCAGAAACCCGGCTTTCAGAACGGAATCGTTCCATGTCAGACGGAGCGAATTGTTCCCGGTATGTTTTTCCTTCGTGTCAATTACGGCAGTTTTCAGGTATTCGCTGTAAGGCGCCTTCCATGTCAGCCCGCGCTGTGTCGCCAGATTGACATAAGGAGGCATATTGTCGATCAGATGCTCAAAGGAACTGTTGATCACCAGATTCGGCGAGTCCGAACCTGCGGCAACGGAATGAACAGCCACATTGTCGATCGTCAGCCTGGCGCGATAGGCGTAAATTTTGATCGTATCGGTCGGTACCATGCTGCTGTCCTGAAAAGTGATCAGCGGCTTGTCATTGACCATGAAAACATATTTGCGCGAATCTCCGGTCCGCTGACGGACCACAGTCATTTTGCAGCTGTCCCCGAAATTATAACCGGGAATGCCGGCGGCATGTCCAAGCGAACGTTTGTAGGTCGGCGGACGGTAGGCGGTCCCCGCCTTTCCATTTGCATAAATCATGAAATGAATACCGTCGATGATGAAACCGACATGACCATATTCCCCGTTGTTTTTCCCCGGGGTCAGATCGGCGGATACGGCGAAATCTTTATCCGTCATCTTTCTGCGGAGCTGGATATGCCCGTTGCCGCTGATTTTCACACAGCCGCCTTCGGGTTTGAGTCCTTGATAGGCATCCCAGTTTTCGGCAAAAAGCCCCACCGTTTCAAAATCGTCGGAAAAGATCAGCGGTCCGGTTGCAGCCCCGTAGAGCCCGCCTGAGAAAATCAGGGCAAACAGGAACAGGATGTATTTTTTCATATTTATTTCTCTTTCATTGTTTCCGTTGCAGTTTTATTGAGCTTTGGACTCGATGAGACGGAAATTCTTTAATTTCACATCACTCTGGCTCTTGGCAATCCGGATGGTATTGTTCACCGGGATTTTCTGTCCTTTGACAGTGCAGATCTCCTGTCCGTCAACCTTGTAGAGATATTCGTAATCGTCGCCGGTCCTGGTCCGGGTGATCTCTATTTTATAAAACTTTCCGTCCTCGTAACCGGGAACTTTTTTCAAACGGCTGTCATTATAGCTTTTCAGAGGGGAGTTGAAAACCGCAACCGCATTCCCGTCCCGCAGGAAAAAGAGAATGCCGTCGATATTCAATCCGCCGAATCCTTTTTTGTCCATGACTGCGATTTCAGTTTCCACCGTAATCCTGCCTTTGCCTGCAATGGATGTTTTCAGGACAGGCGCATAGTGATTTTTCGCAAGAAACAGAACTCCCTCCTGCGGCTGTGTCGGAGAACGGAAATCCCAGTTTTTCTCAAAGACAGCCCTGTCTTTGAAGTCATCACTGAAGACAGTCGTGTCTGTTGTTTCAGCACACCAGAGCGACATTGTGAGAGTTGCCAATACGGCGCAGATCATTTTCGTTTTCACAGTTATTTCTCCTTATTATTTTATGGTTCTGTATATTATTCTTCCCCTTTAAATATTTTATTGATAAATTTCCGCCCATGACCCCCACATTTTCTTGAGCACGGTTGTTTCCGTTCCCCCGGGTGCGGTAACGGACGGTACCGCTCCAGCACAAGTGACATCATGACGCCTTTCATGCTGCACATGTCCATCGATATACCCCAGAGGTGCGCCTCCCGAGTGAAAATTTCCGACCAGATTCCAGCTCATATGAATAAGCGTGTTGGCGTCATCACCGGTATAATTGTCTGAATCCGCATCGCCGGCCATGATAATCTGAGAGGGACGCCTGATCCGGTTAACCTTGATGATCGGATAAGCCGGTGAAGTATCATAAAGCCAGGAATACCCGAGATTCTTGCTGTAGCCGTAGGAATATTTGTCTGCCGGAGTCTGCATGGACGGGCAATGAAAGAACTTTTTATGAGAGTTTTTGATTTCAGCCGCCTTGTTCAAAGCCGGATAAACGATAAAAATCACCTGATCTGTCCATACGCAGCCGTTTCTGTTCCAATACGGCAGACAGTCATGATATGTCACCGTATATTGCAAAGTGGCGGAGGTTATGGTTTTCACATTATTGGCGCACTGTATCCGCCTTGCACTCTCCCGTGCTTTGCTTAAGGCAGGCAGAAGCATCCCCGCAAGAATCGCGATGATCGCTATCACGATGAGGAGCTCTATCAGGGTGAAAAC
>ENA-UOJE01002278-UOJE01002278.1-human-gut-metagenome-genome-assembly--contig:-C23-NODE-2278-length-14870-cov-7.847587_pt1 | contig 14870 bp, 10 predicted proteins | sample MGYA00242341_ERZ723888 | MGnify/ENA metagenome assembly ERZ723888 | reverse complement strand
CTAACAAGATTTCTTTTCAAAAAGCAGAAGCATAAATCCTGTAAGAATCTTTATCCAACCTGAATTTGATATGAAATAATTGTCAATTATTTTTTATTATGTTAAAATATTTTATTAATATAATGGTATTTCATAATTGAAATTTGAAGAGAGGATCGTGAAACATGATAAACAGAATCATTAAAAAGATCCCCCTTGCCTCACCGGAACCTACCAATGAGTACTTGAATCTCTGTCAATCCGGCTATGAAAAATGTGACAGCGGTTATACATATGGGCCTGCAGTACGCGAATTCTACATAATTCATTATGTCATCTCCGGGAAAGGCACGCTCAAAACGGAAGATTCTTTTTATCAGCTCTCTGCCAGGCAGGCGTTTATCATTTATCCCGAGGAAGTCACCACCTATTCCGCCGATGAATGTGAACCTTGGTATTATTGTTTTTTTGCTTTCAGCGGAAGTTTGGCTGCTGAATTAGTGGAACGTACAGAGTTTCGCGGTAGGAACCGGGTGGTGACTCTGCCGGACAACAACATCTTCGAAATTATAGATGAAACCACCATGACCTTGAAATGGGCGCGAGATAATCACGATTTGTATGCCTTATCCCAATTGTTTCGCCTCATAGATATTTTTGCAACGAGTCCGGTTAATACCGTCCCCCCTTCTATCGGCACTTCAAAAAACTATGTCAAGCAAGCGATGGATTACATCCATTTCAATTACGCGGCTGACCTTTCGGTATCTCAGCTTGCGGATAAACTGGCATTGAACCGCAGCTACTTCTATCGGATCTTTAAAGAGGAAATTGGGATGTCGCCTTTGGATTACATCAACAATTATCGCATTGAGCGTGCGAAAGACTTGCTGCGCAGCAGTCAGCTGCCTATTTGGGAAATTGCCAGCATCACAGGATTTAATACCCTTTCCTCTTTTTACAGAATGTTTTTGTTAAAAACAAGCATGTCTCCCCGGGAATACCGTTCAGGCAAAGATCACAGCCAATAATTGCGCGCCCGCACATAAGGCCACAGATCAAGGCTGCCGTCGGCAGATTTTCAAAAGATAAATAGGGGCTGTTTGAAAAATGGTGTTTTCTAGTTTTCAAACAGCCCCTTTTTTGTTCCTGCACATCCGATGAAATCAGGCCGCTGTCCGTAAATACTATCCCACCAGACCGCTTCGATCAATACTTTCCACAAAATAGCGCTGAGCGACGATATAAATAATCATTAAAGGAAACATCACCAGCAAAACACCGGCATTCCGCAGCAATGCCCACACTTTATAGTCGCTCATATTATAATTCTGCAGGAAGCTGCCTCCTATAACCGAAGTATCGCTGTGAGATTTGATGTAAGAATTGAATAGTTCGAATGCCTGGGGCAGCATCCGTTCGGTTGGGAGCAGCACCGATGAATAATAGGTGTCGTTCCACTGCCATACAAATGAAAACAAGAGAACCGTAACCAAAATGGAAATGGCGCTGGGCAGCATGATCTGCAGAAAAATGCGTATCTGCCCCGCCCCGTCAACCAATGCCGCTTCCTCTGTTTCTTTCGGAATACCGCGAAACGACTGTCGAAATAAAAAGATGAACAAGCCGTTTCTCAGGCCAAATCCCGTAAGCGAAACCAAGAAAAATGGGATATAAGTTGCCGTAAGGTTGATGCCGCTTCCCGTTATCGCTGTCAGGATGCCGAAAAAATCGAAATTTACCATGTGCAGATACAAGGGCGTCAGAATCTGCTGCGGTGGAATAAGAATGGATAAAATCACAAAAACGAAAAAGATACCTTTTAGTTTGAATTGAAATCTGGCGAAAGAATAGCCGGCCATCAGACAAACCGCGGCCTGCATCACCGTCCCCAGCGTGGTAAAAAGAAAGGATTTGAAGAAGGCAACCGGGAAATTCATTTTCCACCATGCAAATTGGAGATTCTCCAGGGTAAAATGTTTGGGGATCCAAAGAACGCTGTTGTCGTATAGATCTATCTGCTGCATGAACGCCTTGGAGACCATGGAAATAACCGGATATAAAATAACAAATGAAAACCCAATCAAGAAAACCGAACGAATGAGTATCCATGCCAAATGCTTTACAGCACGGTATTTTTTACTTTGCATAACATAATTGATTCGCGCTTCCATTCAAACAATCTTCCTTTCCTGACGTACCAATTACATCAAGTGTAATAAAACATACGTCTTGACATGAAGGCAAATACAATGGCTAAAATAACCGCCAAGGCGGCACAATAAATCCAACTCATCGCCCCCGAAAGGCCAAAATCAAATTTTTGAAAGGAAAGCTCGTATACATACTGCATGACTTCATTTTTAACCGAGGTAAAGGTATCGATAATCGAATAAACCGTATTGACCAATATCATCGGCGTCACCATGGGAAAAGTGATCTTCCAGAAGCTTTCCCAGCCAGTGGCGCCCTCCACATACGCCGCTTCATATAAGGAGGACGGCACTGCGTGGATGCCTGCCAGAAAAATAAAGATCTGTATTCCAGAAGAGGAAATAATATCATAAATCTTGTTCACGGGTGCTGTCAGAATATCTACCCAAGATGGGGGCATGCCCGTTTCCAATAAATATTGAGAAAGATTCAGGCTTTTTAACAGCTGAACCGAGGAGGATGCCTCTTCCAATGTGGATTGCAGCGCACTGGTGGTGGTATTGCCGAAATTGCTTTGCAGCTGCAGAAACAATCCGGACGCCATAATCACCGGTATGAAAAACACAAATTTAGCCAAAGCGTTGCCGTGGAATTTCTCTTTCAGCAATATCGCCACAAAAAAGCTAAAAACCAAAATGACAGGGACATCCAGAAGTATGTTCTTCAGACTTTCCACCAGATACTGGGGAAAGTTTTCATCGGAGAGAAGCGCTGTTTTATAATTTTCAAATCCGATAAAAGTAGAAACATAGCCGTTATCCACCGTGATTTTTGAAAAGCTGAAAACAACCGACAGAATCAGCGGCATAAGAAAAACAAAAAGCAGGCCCACAATCCAGGGGAGCAGAAAAATATATCCCCACATCGCGGATCGGCGGCTTAGGGTCATTCCATGTTTTTTACGATTCACGATACTCCCCCCTATTCCTTTACTGCCAGATAATCTCGGGCGGAAACCATGCCTTCCTCCAGAGAAACCGCAACGTCATTGTAGTTCACAAAAATTTTCACGCCGTTGTCATATTCCGTGCAGGTTACATTTTCCGTCACCTTACCGTGCTTTATTATGAAAGCATCCTGAACCTGTGCCAACGCTCCGTTCACTTTTTGATAAGCGGATAAAATCTCCTTTTTCCACTCTTCGTATCCGGAGGAATAATTGGTGGTAATTTCTGTGTTTTTCAGCACGCTGGATTCCTTATAGGTCAGCTGATAATTCAGGTTCACGCCATATTCGATAGATTTTAGAATGTAGTTCTTCTGATTAACGCTTAAGTTGGCCGGTTCTCCATAAAGCGTTTTGCTGCCATGCAGAACCATCTGCAAAAAGGGCACCGATTCACCGGCGATTCGATAATTGCTGGATTCCATCGGTACATTCGCTATTTTATCCACATAAGGAAAGGTGAAGGCAAATCCCTCGTTTACCATAATGCTTCCCACCGTATCCTGAACCAAGGCCAGATGTTCTTCCATAATGCTTTGGGACTGGGTACGATCCACGGTCTGCTTATCATTAAAATCCGAATACAGTTCGTTTCCGGAGGAGCGGAGAGATATGCCTTCTGTTCCCAGCTTTTTGTAATTCTGCAGATATTTTTTCGTGAGATCCAGGAGTTTAGTTGGGGACAACACATACAGATAGGAAGGCTTTAATCCGATATCGTTCTTTTCATTCAAAAGGGCCGGCGAACGTATAGAATATTTCACTTCCGCGTAATCCAAACTGCGGGAAGCGTCCATGAGCGGAATAAATCCCCACGCTGCCTCCGCAAATTTCTGAAATTCCACATCAGGGTAAAGGGAAACCCCGCATTCCTTCGCTACCGCCAGCAAGTTATTCCATTGCTTTTTACCGCCCAATTCCTTGTTCAGCGAGAGGCCGCCGATATATTGATGGTAATATCCTCCGTTAAACCATCCCATCAGCTTCATATCCAGGTTGGATACCCCTTCATCCATCAGCTCCTGCATCATCTTGGCGCACTCTTCATAGCTGGTGGCACTGGTGATACCGGTATAGGATACGCCGAAGAAATTCTTATATCCTTTTACGCCACTCAGCGTTTCTATCAGCAGGGGCGTGTTCTCCGCCCACTCCTGCTCGGCGGAAAGCGCTCCCTGCTCAGTCAGATATTGTCTGTATGACGCCGCCATATCCGAATATTCATGATCCGCGTCCAGAAAACGATACTCAATACTGCAATTATCCTCAAAAAGAGCGTTCTGGAAAACCCGTACAGGTACATTGCTGCCCTCGTTTCCGCTCAGATATACTCTGTCGTTATCCAGCATACGGAAAGACACATATGCCGCATTTCTCTTGAAATATGTTCCTGCAGGATGGGCGTTAATGGTGGCCTTGCTCTCCGCGCCCGTAATAACCGCCAAATAGACGCCCTGTGCATCTTTCATACCGAAAACCGGAAGCGTCACCGTCTCGCTATTGGCTTTATAGCTCAGCAAGGCGTTGGTTTTAACCGTAAGATCAGCGCCGTAAACCGGCAGTGCCAAACTGCTGCTCTGTGCATAATCCTGGGAAAAATTCATCAGCACGCCGCTTCCGTCGGGCAAAAAGATATACCCATCCGTTCCCTGATCGATTTTCCCGAAATTCTGCAGCAGATGTATCTCATACAAAGGAAAGCTGCTGAGAAATTCAATATATTGGTTGGGCAGGGTCACTTTTAATCCTGCATCGTTTAGCGTATATTTCAGCACCACGGTAAAGGCCGGATTTTTTTGCAGCTGGGTTATAATGCCAAACATTTTGTTGTCTTTTTTCAAATCCTCCTCGGTATACCCCACCTCATCCATAATCTCCAGGATTCTTTTAAAATTATTTTTTCCTTTGGACTTGATTCGCCAAGCGTTATCTTCTTCAAAATATTTGTAGTATTGCTGTATCTCGCCCTGTGTCTGATCGTCCAGCTTATTCAGAAAACACTCTTTGAAACGCTCTTCACTGAGTTGAGAAGGCACGTCGTTGAGCGTCTTTTCGAAGCTGCCCAAATGATATTCCACATAGAGCGCGTCATCCTGCTTATACGCTTTTGCCTGATTTTTATCGACGCTGTCTTTCTGGCTTTCCATCTCCGCCAAAGTGCCGTCCTTGGTGGTATAGCGCAAAATAAATTGGTTCGGCAAAGCGCTGCCATCAACGGCATTGCCGTTGGTGGACCATGTAACCGCCGTTTTCTTGTCCACCAAACGAACAGACATATTTTCATCGAGATACAGCTCCAACCGATTGTTGGAAAGTACAGGAGCCTGGCTGTCCGCGAAGACTTCTCCGGTCAGTGCAGGACCATCGTATACCCTGTCCTGAAGCTTGGCCGAATTCCCACAACTGCTGAAACAGAGCATCTGTAAAAGCAGACATGGAATTAAAACGATTATTTTTGATTTATTCATGGGCGTTCATCCTTTCGAAATTCCCCTGCCGTACCGCCAAGAAACAACGCTAAATACGCAGAGAAATCTCCCGATAGATGGAATAAATAAAGTTCCCCATTTCCTGCAAAAGGCTAAAGAACAAAAGGCAGATAAAGATTACGACAGCAGCGCTTAACACCGTCAGCAGCGTTGTTAGCAGCATCTTTCCAAAGCTGTACTCATGAATAACCTGAATCCCTATAAACAACATCAGGCAGGTCCATCCGATCCCCAACACGTTGATCAGCGCCAAATAGGCGAAATCGCTCAGTGAAAAAACGTTGGAGAGAAGGGAGTACAATACATTGAAAAAAATCATCGGCAGAAAAGAGTAGCACAGCACAATAAATATTTCGGAAAAGGTGCCCTTTCCATCCATCAGCGTGGTAAGCGCCCAGTTGGAAATGCAAAAAAGAAAAACCGGCAGGATCAATAAACGAATCTGAAAAAATATATCTAGGGGAACGTTGTAATTATCATTGAAAATGAATCCGGTGGTTTGCCGCTTTAAGATTTCCGACAGCAGCACAGCCAGTAAAATTCCGAGAGCGACCCTCAGCTTCCCTTTGTTTTCATGCTTAATTTCCCAAAAACCATCCGCGGGATGTCTGAGCAGATACAATAAGAATCTCATACTCTTTCCCCTTTCATCGCATTTTGGCCTTTTTCGTCCGTTTCCTCCGAACCATAGCAAAGGCCGTGACCGCAGCGACGATCAGAAGGACCACAATCAATACAAGCGCAACGATGAGATTAAAATATCGATTTAATTGAATATCCATATATTGCTGATAGGCTTTGGAATACGCCGATTTGGCATTGACCAGTTTGAAATACTCCATGGCTTCTTCATACTGCTTTAAACGATAAAGGCCATAGCCAGCCTTCACATAGGCCACATCAAGATTGGAATTCTGCCGTATCAGCTGTTTCCATAGTTCCACACTTTTTTCATAATCCTGCTGGAGATAGGCTTCCATAGCCTGGTGAATACACTGCACATATTCCGTGGGCTGATAGGACAGGACGCTTCCCAAAGCCCTGTCCAATATATATATCTTACCATCCACATATTCAATGGCTGAAGGCGACTCCAGGGAGCCCTTTTGCCCCGTCTTCATGGAGCCGAACACGAAAAGCATGTTGCCCTCTTCATCATAGGCAAACACTCGTCCGCGGTTACCGTCCAATGCGTAGTAATTCCCTTTTTGGTCGGATGTTATGTCCACAAAAGAGGAAGGTCCAGTGGAAACCTCGGAGTACTTGCTGTACGCTGTATAGAGCGCATCCCCCACCACTTCTTTGCTGCCGTTTGTAGGAGAGCGCACCAATACGTCCTCCCCGGAGGGATTCAGCCGACGGATGGGGCTATCCACATTGGAAACGGAAGTAACGGCATAAATAAAATCTTGATAATCCAAAGAGATGTTCGTATATTCCACTGGTATAAAGGAATCCATTTTGCTGCGCTGCGTCTGGGTCATGATCTTTTTCCAAAGTACATCCAGAGGAGAGGCGACCACTTTATTGCTGCCGACAAACCCGATAAACGCACCGGATTCGGAGAATTGTAAAATTCCTTCATATACATTTTTGCATAACACGAAAATCCGGTTGGCGGAATCCACCAATACTTTTTGCGGAATAAACGCAAAGTCATCCGCCAGAATATCCGACTGCGGTTTTTCGATCAGCTGAATCAACCGGCCCTCCGAATCCAGCGTGACGATACGGCTGTTTCCCGCATCGGCGATAAACAAATTTTTATCGGCATCCACACAAATCCCCATCGGGGCGTTGAAGCCATCTTCCCTTCCGTTGTTTTCAAAAGTACGGATGGTTTTTTTCAGTTTCCATTGTTCATCAAACAGATAGATGCTGTTGGTTACAGAATCACAAATATAAAAGTTGCCGTCCCCGTCACGGGTCATATCCTCTGGAGAACTGAAATCCGTTCCCAGTACCTGATTGGTGTAAACCGTATCCACCAGATACGGCTGCGGGGCGGATACATCCACGATTCCCTCGTTGGTATAGGAATATAAATACGATTCTCCTTCGCCAGAGGCCACAGCCGAAAGAGGACAGAGAATCACAACACACAGCACAAGAAAAATGATCAGCTTTTTCTTCATGATACTCTCCTCTCCTTTATTCTTTGATGCCGGAAGTGGCCATGGTATCGATGATCTTCGCCTGATTAATCATGAACACGGCCGCGGGAACCACCAGCATCAGTACGCCCACCGCCTGTGCAGCGCCCATTCTCACCAATCCGCCGCTGGTAATTTGGTTGAGCGCATACGGCAGGGTTTTCAACTGCTCACTGTAAACGTACTGAGAATTATTCTGTGACCACATTTGCTGAAACATGAGAATGCCCACCGTCAGCCATGCCGGTTTGGACATAGGCATAATGATTTTCCAGTAAATTCTGCTTTCACCGGCGCCGTCGATCCGGGCTGCCTCAATGAGGGTCATGGGGATGGTGCTCATGTAGTTTTTCATGATAAACAGACCTAAAGGCACCCCAATGGATGGAATAATCGCCGCCAAATATGTATCGATCCAGCCCAAATAGGAAATCGTCAGATAATTCGCCACATCGTTGATCGCGGGCACAAACATCAGGGCGAGCAGCACCATGGAGTTGAAAAAATTAATCAACGGGATTTTTAATTTCGCCAAAGGATAAGCCGCCATGGAGGCCAGCAATATATGCCCGAAGGTTGTAGCCAGCGTAATGAAAATGGTATTGAACGCATACCGCTCAAACGGCACCCAGGTGGTTTGCATCAGACTGAACAGCATGATGAAATTATCCATCGTGGGGTTTTCGGCAAAGATCCGCTGCGGATAGTAGAAAAGTTCCCGAATGGGCTTCAAAGACATATTAACCGACATAATCAGCGGCACAATGCTGAAAAGTGCCAGAATGATAATAACCAGAAGCATGAGGATATCCCCATAGGTTTTTCTGTTCCTTTTGCTTCCGGCAGACAGAGAAAAGTGAAAGCTGCGTCTTCTTCCTTCCGCCTTGAGCGACATTAAGCCCCCACCTTTCTCAAGCCCCGAAGAATCAAACGGTTAAGAGTAATCATAAAAATAAACAGCAAAACAGCAATGGCGCAGGCATAGCCCCGTTCCACCCGATAGGTGCTGTAATCCAGCAGATGCGTCATAATCAAGTGTCCGGAATAATTTGTACTGGGGAATCCCGCCAGGTTCATCGCCACCGTGGTATTGGCAAACATCGCCGTAATCTGCAGAACGGCAGCAGTCATCAAATGCGGCGCCATCAGCGGAATGGTGATGTAAAACACTTCCTGAATCCTGTTTTTCACCCCATCAATCGCCGCCGCCTCGTAATATTGTACGTCTACAGTGGACATGCCCGCCCGCATGGCTAAAAATCCTACCCCCATGCTCATCCACAGCTGTACCAGAATGATCAGAGGCAAAACATAGCTGTCGGTGGTAAACCACTGCACCGGTTCGGATATCAGGCCCAGATTCATCAGAAAGCTGTTGGCATAACCATACATGTCCCCGGAAAAAATGATAGACCAAATGGTATACACGGTGCCGGATATCGTCGGTACATAGAATACAAAGGTTAAAAATCCTTTAATGTAGCGGTTGAAATCATTGATGGCCCAGGAGGCGAAGAAGGACAAGGCATAGCCCACCGGTCCTGTAGCCAGTGAAAAAATGATGGTGTTCTTCAGCGCAATCTTGAATACCTCATCATTGACAAGAAGATTGCGGTAATTCGCAAACCCGACAAATTTCGGCGTTTGCAGCACATTGTATTGCGTAAAGCTCAGCACAATGGAAACAAGAACCGGTAAGACGGTGAAGATAAAAAAGATAAGCATAAAAGGAGCCAACAAAAGATAAGCTGCTTTATACTGTTTCATAAGGGACCATTTTTCTCTTATGGAGAATGATTTTTCGCGCATAACTTTACTCCAATCCGAACTCCTCGCGTTTATTCTTTATCTCCTTGTTGATCTTATCAACCTGATCCAATAAGGTCTCCCGGGCGTTTTCACCGGAATTGATCACCGACTTGATGGCGTTATCTACACTCCGCCCCACATAATAGCCGCCCGGGACCTCCGGAATGCCCACCACATGCTGCCATTGCTCCTGAATCGCCTTTGAGGCCGCCGTAGTCCATCCCAGTTCCTGCATCGCCTCAAGATTTGCCGTGGGCCATCTGGCGGACGCGCCTTGAAGCGCCTCGATCTCTCTTCCATAGGACGCCTGGGCTTCGGCCGAAGTCCACCATTTCAGAAACTCCCAGCAGGCCTGCGGATTTTGGGCATTCTGAAAAATCACACAGCTGGAAACATTGCTCGCCGCTTCGCGGTGCACTTCGCCGCTGTCGTCCCGGATTCCCGGGATAGGAGCCATGGCCCATAGTCCCCGAATTTCAGGAGCCGCCAACGCCAGACTGTTGTAGAAGGTATAGTTGGTAATCAGCAGCGGCATCTCGCCGGTCCTGAAGCGGTTGACTTCACTGAAAGATTTTGGAAAATTATATTTTGTATAGAACTCCGACCATTGAATAAAGCTGTTCACCGCCGACAGATCGTTAAGCGTACAATAACGGTTGTCTTCATCGTATACCGCTCCGCCGTTTTGCAGCAGCAAAGACGTAAACGTCATGTTCAGCGTCGTGGCATCACTGCCTGAGGTAATGGCGGCCGGTGTGGGAAGCCCGATCTCCATATTTTTCTCCTGCAGCACAGGAATCAGTTTGTAGAAATCCGTCCACGTTTCGGGTGCCGACAACCCCAATTCTTCTAAGATATCCGTGCGGTAAAACATCATGGCAAAGGATTGCTGTTCCGGCAGTCCATACAAGTGATTCTCCAGCCGGAAGGGCGTCACAGCACTTTCGGAGAACCGCGCACAGATTTCGTCCGCATCATCGAAGGTATTCAGATCATATAACGCGCCGCGGACGCCATAGTTGAGGGGCTGCGCCTGGGATTGAAAAAGCGCCACATCCGGACCGCATCCGCTGGAAACCGCCTGCAGCAGTATGCTCATATCCACCAGCCGTATATTAACGCCAATGCCGCTGTGATTTGTAAAGGTAGAATCCGCCAGATTTTTCAAGATCATGGATTGGTCCCGCCCTATACCCAGCCATAGGGAGATCTGGTCGTGCACCTCGGTTTGTCCCGCCACGCTCTCAATCAGATAATAATCGTTAAAAAAGGAAAAAACAAAATTCTTCACAGAGGAAAATAGCTTCGTAAAGAAGCCTGCGTCTGCGGGCGGAAGCGACGAGCCTGCCGGGGCCAATATCAAGTAATCTATGGACAAGGGAACTTCGCTGGCTGAAACCAGCCAAGCGGACAAATTGCTGATGTTATTGCTGAGACTGAAAGAGCTGTTCGGATTGGCCACCTGCTCTGGAATAATATCGGGGTCCTTTAAAAAACTCTTCAATTGGACGATCAGTTTATCGATATTGGCCGACTGCTCACCCTTATCTTGTGAGATGCGCGTCAGCTCTTCATTAGCGTACTCAAGTCCCTGTATACATTCTTCGAATACGGTAAAAATCTCCGGAATATTTTCTTCCAGATTATAGTCCCGAAAAGGATCAGGGAAATTGCCGGTGATCATTTTAATCCGGCGGTACATACTGTTGAGCTTTTGCGCAATATCGCTCACTTGAGCCAATACCTGATCCAGTTCTCCCACAACCACTTCCAAACGAATGGTGCGCTTCCCTTTTTCAAGATAAATCTCATAGGGAGTATCCCCGCCAAAAGTCACCATCTGCCATTTCAATTGATAGGATACGGAAAAGGAGGATGCCTCTTCAAAAGGAATCTCCCCATCTATATATAAGCGGCGGCTGGCATTGGCTCCCGAGACAAAATCCTGCTTTGTCCGCAAGGAGAGCGCATAAAGCCCGCTTTCGGGAACGTCCACCTCCCACTCGATCCACTGGCCTTGAAATTTCCAGGAGTTGCTTCCGATTGTATTCAGGTTGATTTTGGTTTCACTGAAGGGGCTGTTGGCCGGTGACGTTCTGTCCTCAACCGCATATAGGGTGGAATCAGATTTCCGAACCGCATCCTCCCCCTCGATTGTCAGCGGGCGGGACGCCTTCCGATATCCTTTCGCCTTATATTCGGCCTGCCTTTCCTCATATGTAGGCAAGCGTTTTTCCTTATGCAACCGAATCTCCGATATGGCCATGGGTTCAGCCACAGCCTCAAAAGTTATGGAATGTCTTCCTGCGGTTAAATACAATCCCACGCTGTCATCACTATACCCGATAGAACTGTACAGGGGCGTTTGCATCCATTTCCGCTCTTCAATCTGGGTGCGTCTGTATTCATTTCCGCTGGTGGTATAAATTTTCTCGCTCTCTTTGTTTACCCAGCATCGGGTGAATTGAATGCTTTTGGCTTCCTTATAGGGGATCTCCCCATCCAAATACAGTATTCTTTCTATGGTAGCGCCCTTACCTTCCACCGGATAATAAGAGACCGTGACGGCATACAATCCGGTTTCCTCTACGTCGAACGTCCACGTTACAGCCCCTTCGTCCGGTGTTGCAACACCTTCGACTCCATCAAATTCTTCAACAGCCGCCTCCGTATTCTCAGGACAGGAATATTTTGTGGCGTCAATGATGACGGTCATATCATCGGAGGGAGCCTCTTTATCCATACGGTAGGCGCTGTAATCCGGCAGATCGCCGACTGTCCCCGTCGACGCCGATGATGCCTGTCCTAAAGCTGTTTTGCTTTGATCCGGTTGGGCTGAAGCCGCTCCCGGTAAAATGGCTGCCGCGATCAGGGCAACACATGAAAGAAAAACAACCAGTCGTTTGTACACAAAATCCTCTCCTGTTCTGAACGAATACAGAAAACCAAAAGCGGGAGCATGCCTGCTCCGATATAGGACCGCCAGCACACTCCCGCATCTGCCAACATATTAACTATTTCGAAGTATTGAGTGCTGCGTCGATCTTGGCCTGGATTTCATTATCTTTGGTTGCAATCGCGGAAGCAGGGGTTGCGCTGCCGCGAATGACTTCTCCAAAAATGTCGTTGGCTACCAAAGCGCCAAGAGAAACTGCTAAGTCCAGAGACGGCGTTTTGACCACACCGCACTTATCTGCAATATCGAATAAGAACTGGACATCCTTGGCTGTGTCGTATTGGTCGGCCAACAAGTCTTCCTTATATTCATCTACCTCAAATTCATAGTAGGCGTTGCCTCGCTCCGAATCCCACGTCGTATTGGCATACATCCAGAATGCCGCCCGATCATCCGGTGAAAAAGAGGATGCTTTGGGCAGGCTCCAGTATACATAAGACGCGGTCTGATTATACAGTTTACCGTCGGATGAAGGTCCCATCGGCGCCGTAACAACGCCAAACCCAGTCATGTCATACTTTTTCAGCTTGGCGCCGTCCTGGGCATACTGGAACAGCAGCTGCCCGTCCAGGAAACCATTCAGCGCGTCATCCATCGCTTCCGCCCCCTGGACCCACTCTCCCATTAATGAACCGTCTTTCGCCAAGGTCTGTATGAACTCCAATACCTCTAAATTGCGTTTGGCTTCCGGCTCATGGGTAAAGCCGTTGTAATACTTTTTATCCGTACTGTCGTATACCACCGTGGCACAATTGTTGGTAGAGTTGAGTACATCCATCAAGCCAAAAGCGGAAACGCCGAAGCGGTTTTTGGATACATCTGTCGCCGCTTTACAGTACTCCCGGAATTTTTCCCATGTCCATTCCCCATTTAACGCCAGTTCCTGAGGATCCTGCAAACTTAGGGATTCCAGAATCGTCCGGTTATAAAACAGGTTGAATTGAGGCAGGGTGACGGAGTCCTTGGGTGAAAGGCCGTAACAGACATCGCCAATTTTGCAGAGCAGGGTATCCCATTTATCCGCGTCCTCCGCCTCGTTCAAATACTTATCCGTTGGAACCAGCAGCCCCTGCTGAATCTGTGAAACATGGTTCCATGAATGCGTGAGCAGAATATCCGCATAAGTCTGCCCGGCCAGACTTGTTTGAACAAACTTGCTGAAATGGTCTTCCTGCGTGGTGATGACCCACTCAACCTCCACATCGAACTTTTCCTTTGCCTGTTCGAGGGCATAGTAAGCGGCATCGCCTCCGGTGGTTTTTCCCAGTTCCGGGATTGTCCCTTCATCCCAGGCAGCAATTTTCAGCGTTTTGCCCCCGAAACTGATGTTGTTTTCGTCTTTTTCCGATGTGACGGGATCTGATGCAGCAGGAGTTTTACACCCTGCTAGAGTTGCCATAAGCAGAACAGCAGCTGCCGCTGCACTCAACAAACGAATATACGGCTTCATGAATAAGCTCCCTTCTTTGACGATAGCAATGAATAGGCAAAAACAATCGAAAGCAGCTTCAGTAAACTTTTATTTACTTCTAAAAAAAACTGATGAGAAGACGGATAATATAACCTTGTCAGCATTCTTTGCCTTGGCCCCGGCCCCTTCCTGGCCGGGGCTAACGACATTCCATATTGAATAAAAGAACCGTTCAAAAAACCAAAGCAGCCAGCAACCGCTCACCACCGCGCGGTTTTGTCTGCCAAAAGATGCGGTAAGCCTTCCTTCAAGAGGATCACGAATCCGACATGGGCGGGCGCTTCTTTTTCAGGTAGAAATAAACCGCTGCTCCCCCGCCGCCGCACACTGCGATCACAATCAGGATAATCGCCAATACCGGGAATCCGTCTTTTTCTTGAGAATCCTGTGGCCCTGTTCCAATTGTATCGGTCGGCTCCGTCATCGAAACCAATGCAGCAGATGTACTGGTATTGGACGTGACGCTGCTCTCAGGCGCCTCCGTTGTTGTTTCCGGCGCAGTGGTGGGAGCCGCCGTTGTTTCCGGCGTGACCGGCACAGTCGTCGGTGTTTCCACTGCGCCTCCTGCCGCCTTCGTGCTTCCCATCAATGTCAGATGGGAGAAACCGATCCAGCTCGGATCGCACTCCAGATAGGTTGCCAGTGTAACATAAACCGTCTTGGCTCCCTTGGCCCACTTGCTGAGATCATAGGTATATTTATTGTCGAGAGTTCCGCTTTCCTCAGCTTCCGGCTGATAAGCGACCTTGTCTTCGAAATCGGTCCACTTTTCCCGGTCATATGTATAGGAATCTCCGGTGAACACATAGATTTTCAGCCAGTTGGTCTGCTTCCATTCCTCAACCGTTCTTCC
>ENA-UOJE01002275-UOJE01002275.1-human-gut-metagenome-genome-assembly--contig:-C23-NODE-2275-length-14886-cov-4.991369_pt1 | contig 14886 bp, 15 predicted proteins | sample MGYA00242341_ERZ723888 | MGnify/ENA metagenome assembly ERZ723888 | reverse complement strand
TTATTTGCTATGTCCTTTGTTTCTTGGTTGTCTAAAATTTCTTTTTTTCAAACTTCAATCCTCCCATCTGTAATTCGAATCACTCGTTCACAATGCTTCGCGACTGTCTCATCATGTGTGACTATGATCAATGTTTTCCCTTGTTCATGAAGTTTCATAAACAAACGAATAATCTCGTCGCCGGTTGCCCGGTCCAGCGCTCCTGTCGGTTCATCACATAAAAGTACAGAAGCATCATTTACCATCGCTCTTGCGATCGCCACTCGCTGTCTTTGCCCACCGGAAAGTTTTGTCACCGGCTGATGTCGTTTTTCAAATAATCCTACTTCCTTTAATATCTGTTCCACACGCACTTTTTTCTGATGATGGAACCGTTTTGAATATAAAAGAGGGAGGATAACATTTTTTTCTACCGTTTCACGTTCAATTAAGGCAAAATCCTGCATTACAAATCCAAATATTTCATTTCGGATGTGCGCCATCTGCTTCTCAGAATACGAACTTATCTCTTCTCCCTGCAAATAATATTTTCCTTCACTCGCCTTGTCCATCGCACCAAGGATATTTAACAAAGTGGATTTTCCCGATCCGGAAGCCCCCATAATCGCAACACTCTCTCCTTCTTTAATCACAAGATCTACATTGCTTAATGCCTCAAAAGCGATACTTCCTTCCCGATATGTCTTTCCTACATTTTCCAGTCTTATCAACAATTCTTCCTCCTATTCGCTTCGAATAATCTGTATAATTTCATGTCGCAGATACCACCACACTTGGATACTTATTACAACCAATCCAATAATCAAAGCCGGAATTACAGCAATTCCTATCGCTCCCCATTCCAGTCTTTTGCCAAACACTACAATCCACGACGGCGAAAACTCGTACTTTGCCAGCATCGCTAACAGTCCACCGGAAATGACTGTCCCAACACCAAAACTAATTGCATCTAATATCATAAAATCTTTTACCAGCCAGCCAAAAATCTGTATTTTTTCTGCGCCGACCATCTTACGGATCACAATTTCTTTTTTTCTTCCGCGGATCCACACAGCAATTGCCGAAAAAATATTAACAAAAACAATTACCGCAACTGCACTATAAATAGCAAGTGCCGCCTTTGTACTTGTCTGCACATTTCGATTAAAATATTCCTTTTTCCGGTCTCCTGCCGCAAAAGTGAAACCTTCTTTTTTCAGAGAGTCAGCAAACATTCTCTGCTCCTTTTCTGACGCATCCAAAAATCCATATTCCCAGTCATCTTCCCCACTTATCCCAGCAGCATACAAATTGACAAGATATTCATTGGAGCGGCTGTCATTCCGCTCTCCATCGGAATAAACCCCAATCACTTCATACATTGTCCCCTGTAATGAATAATATTTCTTTACTCCCATTTTTTTACAAAGTGGAAGGTTATCTCTGCGAAGCAGCAGTACATTTGCTCTCGTCTTCCGGTCTTCTTTTGTAAATGTTCTTCCCTCTTCTAATGGTACACCATTGCCAAGAACTACCGCAGCCCCTTTTTGAAACCGCAGTCCAGCGCAACGCACATTATCCGGAAGTTTTAATCCTATCTTTTCCACCGTATTTTTTTCTTCCAATGACGGAAAAAACAGCATATAATTTTCATCTAATTCTGCTATCGGCAGATATGTCTTTTTTTCATTTATCATGGCATTCGCACACAATATAAAAAGCACAGAAACCATAATCTCAATCGCAATCACGAAACCGGAACGATAAAAAATTGTCTCATCACAGCCCCCTTAACCTAATGTATTTTGAAGCATTCCACGGATGGTATCTTTTCGCAAGTAAATGTATGGAATGAAACTGATTCCCACAATATAACATGCCAGACCCAAAATACTGATCCATACTGCCTTTGTATTTCCACCTGCCGGTAAAACAATCGCACACATAATAAAATACATACTCCACACAGGAATTAGAATTCTCACACATATCGACTTCCGTCTTGCCCCACACATCTGATGAATTGCAAATTCCCTTTTATGCTCCTTGATAAAACGAAAAATATTTGCTGTCAATGCCACAAAGCAAAAAACCAGTATGATAAGTACAATACTTCCCATCAATACCATCTGATCCTGCATATCCACACGGATCGCGTCCATTTGTTTTGTATAATTATTCACACTCAATTTGAGCAGTTCCTGCTTTCGCAATTGTTCTATTTCATCTTCCATAAATTGCAGATCATCTGCCAGAAAATAGGTCGAATCATAATACCCCCACAAAGAAAATATGTCTTCTTTGTCTACTCTGTTTAATTGAATAATTGCCTGATCCAGATGAATCTTTTCACGTGTCTTTCCCGGTGCCACATAAAAAGAATCTTTGTCCATAAAACCAATAATTTCATATTTTTGCGTTCCCTGATCATAAAGAACGTCATGCAAGTGGTATAATTTCTTTAAATCAGCCCCTGCCACAATCGGTATCGTTTCTGTTTTTCCACTAACAAATGCCTTTTTATCACCTTCCCATTGAATGCCATAAATGTCAAAAAAGTTTTCTGACACTTGTATTCTTGCGAGTTCTTCTTGCTCTTTGGGCAGCCCCAATGCTCTGCGAATCTGTCCTCTCTGTTCCCGATGCATTGGAAATCCCAAAGAATCATCTGCTGTAAATGTTTTAATATTGGATGTATTTTCCTGCAGTTTTTTCTGAAATGCGTCGTAGCAATCTGCCATTTGTTTACATTTCTTTTCGTCATTTATCAATTCATCCAGTGCTGTATCCTCCGTCTGATCCCGAAACATATAAATCTCTGTCTGCTCCGTCATCTGACTTATCCTTTGCTCTATCTGCCGGTAATCTAAGAAAGCCTGCAGCAGATACACTGCAATCAATGCGACCACTGTAAGTTGTATGGTATTCCATAAAAGAGAAAACCAATTTCTTTTGATGTCTTTTATCAAAAAATATATCATTCAAACATTCCATCCTAATATTTTATATTTATTTTTTTCTTCACTCTGGTATGTATTGTTTCATTGGTAATTCCTCCGATCATTGTTTCATTCGATAATATTTCCTTCCGCTATACAAACAGATTCCTATTCCACAGACCAGCAAGCCTATAAACCTCAGCGCATACAATAAGGTAAAATAGCCTTTTATGCTTACTCCGCTCCCAAAGGCATACAATGGTTCCACGCTTACGGCAAATGCCGTCCAGTGTAATTCCGTATAGGAAGTAATCACACGGAAAAATTGAATCGCATATAGGATAACCGCAATCAAAACCGTGATGAGTACCGCATAACAAGTTCGTATTTTCTGCAATCTTCCACACCCGGAAACCGTTGGCATGACAAAGATATCACACCCATAGCGTGTGTCTGCATTCCACAATCCTATAAGACAGAATACGATAGCAAGAATTCCTATTCCCCAGTGTACTGCTTTATCCCAGGGATTTGTCTTTCCTTCCAAAATCTCAAATGCACGATCATCCACCAACTCAGCTCCCGGATGTGCTTTTACATAATCACATTTTTTCAGAAAACGTTGAAACCCTTCTTCACGACGCAGATTTTTTTCTATTTTATTTCTTTCATATTCACTGTTTGTCGCCGTAAACTGTGCTTTCCATGTGGCAAAATTGTCTTTTTCCTTTTCTATTTGAAGTTCTTTTTCTGCTGTAAATTTTCCTTCAAATTTATGAATATAATAGTAATAATAAAAACTGTCTTCATCCTGATATTCATCGTGATACACCGGTGTTATAACAGACATTATCACGAAAAGAAAAGCAAGAAGATAAATCACTCTTTCTGTCACAAAAACCTTATAGGCTTCATGTCCCCATAAGGAACCATGACATCCCCATACATGTTTTTTATGCCGGAACACTGCCAACCCTCTTCCCTGACGAAGCGTCCTTCCATAATACCACCAGCCAAGCAGAAAAGAAACAGCCATCACAAGTCCCACAACAAACCATCTCACGATTTCCTCATTCACGGGATTTCCGGCAATATTTAAGTTTTCAAAAGTCCCGAGACGATCCTCCATCTGCAGATAGGAAAAAAGATTAATCTTCCGCAGCAATGCCAGCCATGAATTTTCCGACACAAACTGATATGCTGCCAGTTCAGCCCCTGCAAATATGCTTCCACCCAGATACAGCCACAAACTTCTTGTGACAAATTGACTAAAGCAGATTATCGCCATTACGGCAGCCAAAATCACCAAAAACTGTTGTATATAATACTGCTCCAAAAACTGTTTTACAGAAATTTCCTTTATGCAGTCTATATATTTCCATACGCTTTGTATCGAACGATTCCTATCTCCGATTCCATAGCAAATCTCAGCATATAATACTCTTGTTCCCACAAGAATCACATAACCGATAACGGTCATCTCAACCAGCGTCAATACCCGGATCAGATAATCTTTCCCCCGTCCGTGACGCGTTGCCAAAAACAATTTTTTTCTTCCATATACTTTGTCGTCGACAAACAAAATCTGCGCCGCTGTCAATACCAGCAAAAGCAGAATGCCGGACATCAAAAGGCCATCCGAAGCGACTACGACACCCGCTCCCGGTTCCCGGGATATCTGTATTTTTTCTTTGCCTTCATACTGTTCCAGTGTACTTTGCAAGTTTTTTTGATCAAACGATCCTTCCTTGGCAAAGAAAGAAAATAACTGCATGCTCTTCGCATTTTCACATATATTTTGGATATGGGCAGCATAATTTTTTTGCCGCTTCTGTTCTCTTTTTACGTAGCGTAAGCACTCTTCCTGCTGCATGGTGGTCATCTGTTCCTGCGGTAATTGTTTCCACATCTGCTGATACAAATACGCATCCGGTTCCGTACGCAGAAGTATTAATAAATGAAGTGAAAATGCCGCAAAAATTACAAAAATCATCTTTTTGGAATGCAGCAGTCGATTCCAATAGCTTCTATGCATTTCCAAATTCCTCCAGATATAGACTTTCGAGTGTATTTCCCTTTTTCCACGACACTTCCTTAAGTTTTCCTTCTTTTAGAAAAAATATATCATCCGCAATGCTTTCAATATCGGAAATAATATGCGTAGCAACGACGACAATCCGCCCCTCTGCAATCTCTTCGATCAAATTTCGCAAATGCACACGTTCTTTCGGATCCAGTCCCGCAGAAGGCTCATCAAGTAAGATCAACTGTGGATTTCCAAGCATTGCCTGCGCCACTAAAAGCCTCTGTTTCATACCGCCGGAATACCTTCCGATTTTCCGCCCGGCATCCTCCCAAAGATTTACTTTTTTTAACAATGTTTCAATCTGAGGTTTTGCTTGCTTTTTGGGAATTCCTTTTAACGCAGCCATATAATACATAAAACGAATCCCGGTAAAAGACGGATACATATTCTGCTGCTGCGGCGCAAATCCAAGTTTACTCATGTACTCTTTTCCCAGACGAGAAATATCTTTTCCATCTGCACGAACGATTCCGGATGTCGCCATAAGATTTTTTGTCAAAATTCCCATGAGCGTTGATTTCCCGGCTCCATTTGGTCCCAGCAATCCATTGACCCCGGGGTTCATCGTCACACAGACATCTTCCAGTGCCAGTTTGTCTTTGTATCTTTTCGAAATGTGTTCCAATTCCAGCTGCATAGCATCCTCCTATCTACACCTATTTTAATGCTTTGTTTGCTTCCTGCAAGGCCTTATCCAGCCCCGCTTTTTCCATTTCTTCCCGCATTTGCTTTAATGTCTTATCGACATTTTTATATTTGCCACACCACAAACCGCTATATTTTTGCAATATTTCTTGCATCTTTATTTCTGTACGCGCATCCAATTTTTCATAAACAACTTCTGCCGGCACCACATCTGCCTTTTCCGTCATTTTACGAAAAGTCTTTTCTTTGTCTTTTGGCTCTGCATACATCGGATATGTAATCCACATATTATACGGAAGGCTTCCTCGGATTCCTTCGGTGTTTTTACTCATCACACGCCCTTCCTTAAGCTGATAATCGTCTCCTTCTTTCCCATAGCAAATTGCATTTGCCACCTCTTTATCGGTACACACCATTGTCAAAAACCGGTAAGCGGCTTTTTTCTTTTTTGACCAGGAAGCCACTCCCCAGCACATGTTCCTCATAGTTACAAGATAGGGTTTTCCGATCCTATATGTCTTTCTTTCATAAAGATCTGTCTTCTCCGACATAAAATTCTGACATATTCCCTCCGAACCCTCTACACTAATATCCGAAGTGAAATGTACCGCTATGTCATCTAACGATTCTGCATCTTCAGAGGCTTTATAATTTTCCGGATTTTTCGCAATTAATTTTAATATTTTCACTATCTGTGGATGGTCCATCAGATACGAAACGTGGTACTTTTCTCCGTTTTTTTCTGCACAAAAAGCAATACTGTCCGCCGGCAGAAGTCCTACCGCTCCCATTATCGCGGATGATATCATCTGTTTTTTATCCGTATCCTTTACCTTTATTTGTTTCAAAACAGACAACAAATTACCGCTTGTCACTTTTTTCGGAAGAGTAGACTCATCTACTGCCTCCGTATCCACATACATATAATTTACATACGGTTCACTTTCCAATGTTATTCCATAATAACTTCCCTTCTCCTCTGTCATTTGCCAGATTTTTCCCGGAAATGCCGCCTTTAATTTTTTGCCTTCTTTTGATTTCAGATACGACTTCATATTGTCCAGCAGCTTGTCTTTTATCGCAAGATCATACGATGGTTCCTCCTCCATTCTTCCTGCTCCGGTAAATAAAATATCTCCCCTTTTTTCTTTCTTAAGGTCTTTTAATGTTTCCATATAATCGGACGGTGCCAAATCCGATTTGCATATCCATTCAACGGCATACCCAAAACCTTTTTTTCTTAAGAACTTCATTTATATAATCCGCACGTTCCTGTGACATTTCTCCCTGCATGACAATCTGAAGTTTTGGGGTGGTATCGGCAGTTTTAGAAGCATCACTTTGTGATGTATCTATCTCTTGGCTTGAAACCGTATCAACTATACTATCATTCGCCTTTTCTTGTTTGCACGACACCAGAAATATTAAAACAAACATCATTAACACTGCAACAATATATTTTTTCATCATAAATATCCTTTCAATTATCATCAAAAAATAGAGATACAAAAAATTATTATTTGTTCTTGTTTCCTCAATATTGGTATATGAAACGCTTTCATATTTGTACACCATACAGTATATATAGTTCTCCCATGCGCATTTCTAAAATCATGTGAAGCGACATTTACCTCTCATTGCCTGTGTGATTCCTATTACCCATGCTACAATTCCAATAACCAAAAAATTCACATAATAAGGGCTATCTAGGCCTTCTCCTCTTATCGTAGTAATTCTCCATGGAATTACCACTTCACTTACCAGTTCAAATATTTTTCCATTGCAGATTACCGTATAACCCAGCGTAAGCAAAATAGTAATTGCCGGTTCTCTAGTCACATATGTAACCGCCATTGCAATACCATTCATAAAGAAAGTAATTACAACTATTTCTGTCAACAAGTTCGTAACCTCTCCGTAACTGTCATCAAAATAAAAATACAACGCCAAAAACATTACCATCTGCAAAATAGTATTTGTTAATGTCATTCCTATATCCGCATGATCTTTTATAAGAATTTCTCTGGCACCACCATCCACATATTCTTTTTGAATCAAAAGATTTGCGATTACACAAGCAAAAGGTAAGGTTCCATACAAATATGTAACATAATTATTAAACGTATTATAATCCCATAGTTGATTCTCTGAGGTGAGTTTGCTGAGCCAGGGAAGTAAAATGAGGAAAAACGCTACCATACCAACCAAAATCCATCGGACATTTTTAAGCCAAAACAACATTCTATGCTTCATTCTTTACCAGTCCTTTCATGACACACATATAACCGTCTGCCAGTACGGCTCTCTGATAGTTTCCTTTATATTTTTCTTTCTCTATGCAGTTCTGTGCTTCATCAATTATTTTTTTGCAAGAACCATCATAACAAATCTTACCATTATTCATAACAATCACCTTATCACAACACAACTCCACATCCTCAATAATATGCGTTGAAAATAGCACAACCATTTCATCTGGCAGACTACGAATCATGGATACAAAACGTTTTCTTTCCTCTGGATCTAACCCCGCGGTTGGCTCATCAAGTATAATAATATCCGGATGACCTAGTAATGCCTGCGCGATTCCAACACGTCGGCGCATTCCTCCGGATAATTTTCGACATAATTTACTCACATTCTCTTCCATACCAACCATTTTTAAACTTTGGTTAATCTCATCTTTCCAATACCTCTTTTTTATTCCTTTAACTGAACAAAAATATTTCATATTATCTAAAACGCTCATTTGTGAAAACGCTTCAAAATTTTGTGGAAGATAGCCAATTTTTAATGATTCTTTTCCAAACAAGATGCTTCCTTTCGGAGACTTGTATATATTCAGCAAGCATCTCATAAATGTCGTTTTTCCTGCCCCATTCGGGCCTAAAAGTCCATACTTTCCACAATCCAAATTCAACGTAATATCATCTAATATCACATTGTTATCCAATTTTTTCATCAAATGATTAATCGAAATCATAATCTTCCTCCTCCGCTTCTGGATAGGGAATTTCTCCTGTTTCCATATATTTTTTATAGTAATTGTCAAGTTGATCCGGTTCCAGTATCGCTTGATCTTTCCCCACAAAAAAGATCATTCGATTTAGATACGGCGGAACAAACACTGTAGTCCCTGTTCTCCCATCCATTACTAACTGTGTTGCTGTTTCTTTGAATTGATCTTTTAATGAAATTTCATTTTGACGAAAAATCGAGTACAAAAACGTAATTCCGTTTTCTGTGTATTCCGTAATATATGGGCTTGCCATAAGCGTCAAACCATCGCTTTTCCCCCGGCAATGTCCCTTTTGATCTACAGAGAGATTACTATAAACTTTCTGTGACAAATCCAATAAAAGATCATACTCTACCTCATAACCAATTCCTGATAAATCGTCTTCTTTGGATGCATCTTTCATCCCATTATCCATCAAAGAAGGTTCAAACCAAACAAGACGATGTCCTGGAAATGGAAGATAACAAAAATAAGCCGGCAAAAATGTCGCTTGTGATGTCGAATAATAAAAGCTTGAATATCCCTGATATATAAATGTAATACTCTCTTGTTCTAAACCTCCAGGCACATAAATCGTAATATGGTCACCCTTTTGTTCAAATCTCAATATTCTATTGCCATCTGCAATTTGCTTTACTTTAAATCCATGATATAGCGTAAACTCATATTTATCATGTTTCTTCTCATCAGGTTCAATTTGTATTTCTGCCTGTAATTGACGTTTTACTTTCAAATTTCCGGCATATTTTTTTATTTTAAAATCTGCCATCGAAACATGGTTGTCTTTTCCGGTATTTTTTTCTTTCAACACATGATAATACATTTCATCTTCCGTTGCTGCTGAAACACAGCTATCCTCGTAATGATATCCGGCCGGTTGAACAAATAAAAATGTTACTACCAAAAGTCCTATTCCACCAATTCCGAAAAGTATTTTTTTATATTTGTGACTAATAAATACCGCTAAAATTGTAATAAACATCAGATTCCAAAAGAGAATCCGCTCAATATTTACCGGCTCTACCGAATATTGGTAATATCCATCTAAAACATCATTCCAACTACGATTCATCAATGAAAGAAACATTGGCATTCTTCCCAAATTAGGGTGTGTTTCTACAATCGGTCCAATCATCTGCAAGAAGACATCCGAAAACAAAAAATAACTTCCCAGCAACGCCAGATAGGCCTTCCCTTTTTGGGGTACAAACGAAATAACGCTTCCTAATAATATGGCAAAAAAATAAGTTAAAAAATGATATATCAAAAGCATCTTTATAAGCATAACAAAAAACGCATCATTTACTGGCATATTCCCACCATGAATACAGGTATACCATAATAGTCCAAACAAAAACGTTATGGCAAAATCAATCATTGCCCAAATAACAATTCCAGACAAGTAATCCTTTTGTATCCCTTTACCACTTCCTCGATCAATTTCCCTCACTTCCGACGTAGTCTTTGAAAAAAAAGTAAATGTTGTACATTCAAACAATAAAAACGTAAGCGATACCTGCATCATAATCGTATTTATTAACATAGTCGGATCGGAAGAATTATAATTCACTCCCACCAAATAGCCAATATAAATCATATATAAGATAAACGCTATTACGATTGCTTTATTCTTATACAGTCGTTTCCATTGAAATCGAAACATAAGTACCTCCCTATTGTGTGTTTTATAGAGGAAATGCTTTCACCCACCTTGTATTTTTATTGTAAAACTTTGCTTACTTTTTATTTACAAACCCATTATACTTCTTTTATTTATTTTTGTCAATAACTATTTAGGCAAATAAGGTATTGACTTTTTATAGTTCATATCCTATTATATATTCAGTTACTTTGTAACTATTCAGAATCTATGTAGTCATAGTTTTCTCCCCTTCTCCATTTCCATTACCGTATCACAAAGTAGCCGAATATCTTCGCTCGTGTGCGATGTCAAAAGGATTGTTACACCCTGCTCCTTTAATTTCAAAAAATAGTTCCGCATCTGTTCCACCCCTTCTTTGTCAAGGCCATTAAACGGCTCATCCAGAATCAATAATTTAGGATTTTCCATAATTGCCTGTGCAATTCCCAGACGCTGGCGCATCCCCAGGCTATACTTTTTCACATGACGTTTTAATCCCGGATCCAGGCCGACCGTCCGCATCGCCTCCCGAATTTCTTCGTTTCCTATCTTATGATTTAGTGCTGCTAAAATCTGCAAATTTCGAATTCCACTGTAAAATGGAACAAATCCGGGTGTCTCGATAATCACCCCCGCATCCGGTACAAAATCCACATCTTTCCCAATCTGTTTTCCCTCTACAAAAACTGCGCCGCTTGTGGGTTTCATAAATCCACAGATGCATTTCATTAAAACGGTTTTTCCCGAGCCATTGCGTCCTATCAGTCCATGAATCTTTCCTTTTTCAAATGTAACCGAGATATCCTGCAAAATCCGGTTCTTTCCGATGGTAACACTGACGTTTTTAACCTCAATCATGTTCGTACCCTCCTAATCGTTTCCGTAGTCCGAGGATTGCCACCATAAGGATACCAATCCCCACTGCAAAGTATATCATGCTATATTCCAATGGATAATCCATCTCACTATAATACTGGCTGTAATGAATCCCCAGTATGCTATTTCCCATCGGCATGAGAAAACGCATCGGCGAAAAGGTAGAACACAATCCGGTGCCCAGCGCAATGACAAAAAAGCAAAGTAAAAGTCCCAGTGTTTTTACTCGAAGAAGATAACACAAGAGCTTGATCTGTAAAAGGAAATACAAATAGGCTGCCAAAAATGCACTTCCCACAAGCACCGCCTCCCACGGAGACACATGATAATAAAGCTGCGGCTGGATACTGACTGCCCCCGGATTTTGTGCATATTCCGGAAATTCTCTGGCAAAATCCGTAATCACAGGGCTCCACTCATTTCCCCAGCTGCCTTTTCCAAACATGGGAACCAGCATTCCCAAAAACTGGATAAACAGATAAATCATCGTAATCACAACAGCATAGAGCAGCTGTCCAAGCACCCAGTTTGTCTTTCCGGCACGCACCAGATAAAAATACGCATTGGCATCCACCCGGGGAAAATCCGAAAGAAGCACAAGGAATAATACCGGCATAACAAGTATCATAAAATTCGAATTGATCAATGCGATATACGGCTCGATAGCAAGCAGTGAAGCCTGCATTTTTTCCGTATTTTGAAGCAACGGAACGGTGATAAACTGGTAGGCAAACACCCATACCACAAGCACCAGTGCAAACCGCCCGGAACAAAGAAAATGATAGCACTCCCCCTGACATACCCGCAAGATTTTACGCATGGAAATATTACACACAGCCATCCCTCCTCTTTGTCAAAACCACACAAAATACGATCATAAGTCCCACTGCTGCGGCCGCATAAACCACCACATTATTTTCCCATTTTCCCACTTTATACAGATAGGTAAAATACGATGTCTGCCATCGGGCAAGACCATTCTTTTGGAATGTCAGATCCATAAGATACAATCCCAAAAAAGGAACACAAGCCACGATATAGCGGTTGTAAAATACAGCTGCCGCGACTAAAACAGGCGTACTGACAATCATACCATAAAGGAAATAGGAGATCGTTTTTGTCATCCATATTTTTCCAATATTACTGCCATCGAAAGGCAAAAGAAGTACGCATAAAATTTCTGCCAGCACACAGCCAAAAGCCGCCACAAATCCGGCGATAAGCACACCACCTATGACGCGGATAACGGCATACCGCACTTTTCCTATCCGTGCCACGATAAATCGACTATACCCTGTCGCCCGCTCTGCCCAAAAACAATTCAAAAACGGGAAAATCACCACCACCGGCATAAACATCACCCCATAGGCTCCCAGCGGAATATCCATAATATCCACAAGCGAAATCTCCGTACTGACAGCATCCCAAAGCTCCTGCCGATGAAACAGCAATTCGAAAATCGTATATTCTTTTCCCACATCATTTACATAACAAATTGTCGTAAAATGAAGTGCTACGCAGAGAATCACACATCCCCAAAATAATGGGGTACGTATCACATCTCTAAGGTATTGAAAAAGATTTTGCAATATCCTTCCCCCTTTTCTCCACTTGTAACTACTTAATAATTTTTAATGTAATCCAATTTTCCTGTCTCACAATCTACAAGAACAAATTCTTCTTTATAAGGTTCCTCATTGATATAAAATACCCAGCATGGACTTGTCGTATAGAGGGTTCCTGCATCATTTCTTTTTATGTTTTTATTGACATAGCGGTAGCACAATTCAATATTACTGATCTTAAAATCATGGTAAGAAGCCAGTTCTTTTTCCATAATCTGTATTGCGCTTTTTAACGACACGATCTGATTCAATTTTCGTACTACGGTTTTCTGATGCACTGCCCCCATATTGCTTACAAAATTTTCCACTCCCTGCACTGAGGTAACGATCAATGCATCATCAAAACAAGGCACGTATTCCACAGACAATGGCTTATCCTGTGACGTTTCTGTCGTTCGTTGATCCGTTAAAATCCCGACTCCTTTATAATGTTTTTCAAAATAAATCTTTACAGCTTGAGCGTCTCCGCCATCTGCCGCCGGAAGAATTTCAACTTTTTTTGCGCGTGCATCGCATGCATCACCAGACAGTTTTTTCCATTTATTTTCTTCTTTTTGCGCCATATCAATCGCTTTTGACAATGTTATTTTTCCATCTTTTAATACAATTTCTTCGTCCTTATAAGGACGATTTACAAATACCGTCTTTTCGATTTTATCTTCCTCATCCACATACTTGGTTTCCTCAGAAGATCTGCTATAATTGATAAATCCATTGTCACCTAGGATAAAAACACGGCCCGTCTTGGGATTGACATACTCCGGTCCCGGAGGAACCGTATTGGGATCTTCTTTGTAATACTTTTTATCAAACTCCTTATCCGGCACATATTCTTTGCGTATTTCCTCTGCCTTTTGGTCTATATTACTTGCCTGTTCCATCTGATATACCGCCACTTCCTGCGGTTTTTCACATTGTATTTGTCCCTCAAAGAAGATATTATTATAATTCTCTTTCAACGTCTCATCCCATGTATTCCATATCGCATCGATGCTCTCTTTTTGCACCTGACTCTGTACTTCTTGGGGATTGCTTTCCTGCGAACTCTGACACGCTGTCAGAAACACCAGTGCGATAAGCAGTGCAGAAAGCAAATGAATGTATCTTTTCATAGAAAAACCTCCTATTATTACAGGATGCACCTCTCAAAAGTACATCCTGTATTGTTTAATCAGCCTACAAGTTGTTACTTCGAGTTGCAAACTCTACCTTCACAAGACAAACTCTGTGATATTGCATAATCCTTTAGTTTCATATCAATTGTCACACTAATCCCTGCTTTAGGAATAGTTGTTCCCTTAAAAATAAGTTCTTTGGTCTGATTTGCTTTCACAATGCTTGCCCCCGTACTATCATAATTAGAACATTTAAAATATGCACTTCCACCCGAAATCAAGCAGTTAAACGCTGTAGATTTCACATACACTCTATCTTTGCCTGACGCAGCAATTATTCTTGTCTCTCGTATAATGTTAACATCTGTTGGTGCTGATGAATAATACCGTAGCACAAAATTAGCACTTGCAGACGCAGCTTTTACTTCTGTTCCAGTTGTTAACATTGTTACTGTAAGTACCATGGCTACTGCCACTGCACTAAATTTCTTTATCATTCTATTCATAACTTTATTCTCCTAACTATTTTTATTTGCTTTTTCCACCCATATGATGTATAATACTATTTGAAATATTTTTGCAAGCGTTCTTTCCTTCTATCGCCTCAAACGATGATTTAAGAAAAGAACGCTTTTTCAATTTTTCTCTGAAAATCAAATTTGAATTCATTCTTTCACCACCTTATATTGTAAATCTTTGGTTTCCTCTTATTTACAAATTCATTATACTTCCTTTATATATTTTTGTCAATAACTATTTAGGCAAATAAGGTATTGACTTTTTATAGTCCATGTCCTATTATATATTCAGTTACTTTGTAACCATTCAGGATCTATGTACGGAAATCAATGAATCGTCGTGCTTGCACGTAAGAAGCTTTGGTTTCCATACATTTAGATTCTAACAGGGCTCCCCCTCCACATATGAGCATTTTTAGCCTTGTCAAAGGCGGGAAAGAAC
>ENA-UOJE01002274-UOJE01002274.1-human-gut-metagenome-genome-assembly--contig:-C23-NODE-2274-length-14896-cov-8.481032_pt1 | contig 14896 bp, 8 predicted proteins | sample MGYA00242341_ERZ723888 | MGnify/ENA metagenome assembly ERZ723888 | reverse complement strand
TTCACAGGTGATTCATTCGGCTTGTGAGAAAAGGAATGAGTTGCTGAAACTAAAATAGAGCGACATTAACTTCGGGAAGTGGATACCGGTTGAAAGCATGTATTTTAATGCTATTTCAAGTTTCTATATGCGCCGGGCGTTATGCCTGTGAATTTTTTGAACGACTGGTAAAAAAACTTGGAGTCCTTATACCCCACCTCATTGATGATAGACAAGATCGGCCGGTCGGTGCTTTTCAAAATGATACAAGCCTTTTCAATCCGTTTGGCATTGATATAGTGACTGATGCTGACGCCGTATTTCAGCTTGAATTGGGCGGATAAATAGGTATCGTTCAGCATGGCGATTTTCGCCAGGTCCTCGAGCTTGATGTTTTGATCGTAATGCTGATCGATGAAATGCAGTACGCTGGCAAGATGATCGCCACTGTTTTTGGCGTCCCGTTTTAGAATTTGTCTGTATATGCGGCTTAAAACAACTGTTAATAAATGCTTGATGATCAGTAGAGAAAAATCCCGGTGGTTTATGTATTCCTTGTACATCTCCATCAAGATTCCTTCAAAATTATCGGAACAAGCATGGAGAACAAAAAAACTTTCACTGGTTTCTAGTTCGAAATAATCCTGATTGATGAAATAAAGCAACAGATCATTTGTGTTCTGGCTGTCTCGCAAAGTAGTGTCGATGATTTCTGGAAGAAAGGATACGACGATAATTTCAAAATTCGGACTCATATCGGTCATCGTGTGGGCCGTATTGCAATCCATCAGAAAAAGGTCACCCATACACGCTTGATATTTTTTGTTGTTGATGATATGGGTAGCGGAGCCCTGGATGACATATACGATTTCATAAAATTCGTGATAATGGAGCTTTAGATCGATTTCATAAGAATTGATATCGATATAAATATTCTGTTCGAATATATTATAGGCCGTTTTGCTTAGCCGGCGATTATCGGGATCGCTCCATTTTGTAAGTTGATTAAGCTGATCGTACTCTTTCTTCAATTTTTGCATAGATATACCCTCGCAATTCGGATTATTGATATACTATAATTTTATAATATCAAAATTTGATTTTTATGTCAAATCGTATATGGATTTTTCTGGCATCAAAAACCGGAAATATCTGGAAAAGAATTTTTTAAAAAAGATATTCGATAGGCGAGCCTGCGGATAAATGACCAAAGCCACCAAAAGATACCCTATTGACTGGTGGTTATTGTTAAGAATACAATGAAAACAGTTCTTAATCGAAAAGGAGGATATGTATGAAAAAGGTTCTTGCAATCGGATTAGCGGTCTTGACAAGTCTATGTTTCTCCATCGTTCCTTTGGGTGGCTCTCTGTCATGTAGCGCTGCGGTGCCCGAAGGAGAAAAAGCGGTTCTGGAACTCACCAACGGTACTGCTTGGAATTTTGGCCTCGGATTCGGCAATGGTTGGGACAAGCGCAAACCGGATATGGATATGAAGCTGGACGAAACGGAAAAAGCGATTAAGATCAATGCCAAAACCGGTATTGGCAGTGAATTGGAATTCAAGCCTGCCGAGGCATTCCCAATCGGAGAGAGCAAAAACCGCTATTTGGTACTGCGGGTCAAGGGCGACGCGAATTTGTCCCGCTTGGTGGCCTATTTCCTTACAACCGATACAACGGATGGCTATGGTCCCAAGAGGGTGCGCGTTCTCACCAATCAAACCATCAGCGAGGATGCCTATACCAACATTGTTTTCGACTTGTACGATAAGGGCGCTGCCGGCGGCGGAGATTGGACCGGTGAGTTACGCCAAATGCGGTTCGATCTCTTGGATAAAGATGGACGGTACCCCGCCGGTACCATGTATATCAAATACATAGCCATCTTTGATACGGCCGAGGCGGCCGAGGCGTTTGACGGCGATTTCGGCGGCACCACGCCGTCCAGTTCTGCAGCACCCAAGCCTTCCACGGAATCCAGTGCTTCCACAGCGTCAACGGAGTCCACCGTTGCCGGCCAGACGGAAACTACAAGTTCTAAGGCGGAACAGAGCCAGCAGTCGGTTTTGAAATTGTCCAACGGTATTGCCTACAATTTGGGTATGGGTCTTGATAACGGCTGGAAAAAACATCAAGACGAGTATGTTATGACCGTTGACGAAAAGGAGAAAGCGCTGAAGATCGATGCATCTTCCGGCAGCAAACTGGAGTTTGAACCCACCGAAACTTTCTCCATTGGCGAGAATAAAAATCGGTATATGGTTCTGCGGATCAAAGGAGATCCGGACATGTCCCGCGTCGTGGTCTACTTCACACTGATGTCTCAGGCGGTAGATCATCCATATGGTTCCACGGTGCGGTTGATCGAAAATCAGGTTATTAATGAAGAGACGTATACCGATATTATTTTTGATTTATATGAAAAAGGCAAGGGATACGGAAACGACTGGAACGGTGAGCTTCGCCGTCTGCGCCTGGATCTGAATAATGCGCAGGGAAAGGACCCCTCTGGGACGTTGTATGTTAAGCATATTGGCTTTTTCGACACCTTGGATGCCGCCAAAGCATTTGATGGAGATTTCGGGGGAGATACGCCGAATACGCCGGATACCGGCATAGACACCCCGGTATGGTTGGTATTAATCGCGTGTATCAGCAGCGCTTGCTTTTTAGTGGTGGCCTTTGAGCGGAAAAGCCGGAAAGAAAAGAGGGACTTTGATGCACAAGCATAAGCTGCAGCGGCTGGGGACATTTTTATCGATTCTCCTTCTGCTGTCGATTTTCATGATCCAGACAGCTTTTGCGGCTAGCAGTAGCTATTCCTTTGAAAGCGGCTTTCCGGAAGGCTGGAAAAAACATCAAGATGAGTATGTTATGACTGTCGACGAAAAGGAGAAAGCGCTGAAGATCGACGCCTCCACCGGCAGCAAATTGGAGTTTGAACCCACCGGAACCTTTCCCATTGGGGAAAATAAAAACCGGTTTATGGTACTGCGGATCAAAGGAGATCCGGACATGACCCGGGTCGTGGTCTATTTCACCCTGATGTCCCAAGGTGAGGATCATCCATATGGCTCCACAGTGCGACTGATTGAAAACCAGAAAATCGGCGAGGATATGTATACCGATATCGTTTTTGATTTGTATACAAAAGGCAAAGGGTACGGTAACGATTGGAAGGGCGAGCTTCGCCGCCTGCGGTTGGATCTGAACAACGCGCAGGGGCTGGATCCCAGCGGAACTCTTTATCTGCAGTCTATTGTATTCTATGATACGGAAAGTGAAATCGCCGGCGGCGCCGATGTCCCACCGGTGACAGTCGCGCCGACTAAGCCCGCTCCCACCACGGCCGCTCCCTCGAAACCTACAGAACCGCCTGAAACGGAGTCTAATCCGGTTGAGAATTCCTCCGCTGTCATTCAAACAACGAAGAAAGCCGCCGATACGAAAACCACCTCCGTCAAGAAAACCGAAAAGCCGGTTATTTCTGATGGGGACGGCAGCGGACCGAACGTGCTGCTGATTGTGCTGGTGTCGCTAGCGGTTGTCATTGCGGCGGCGGGAATTGTGTCTGCGTTTCTGCTTGCGAAAAAGATGAACCTTTTCAAACAGGGGTCCACAGGGCCGTCGGACGGTCCGGACGCGTCCAAGTGAGAAAGCGAGCAAAACAACAGTTGAAAAGCGAGTCTGTCCGTAACGACAAATAAATGGCGAGGTGCAGTCATGCAACTGGATTACGAAGTGTATTTTGACAAGGTCTACGGCTGCTGGTTGGGGAAGTGCATAGCGGGGACAATCGGTGCGCCTTACGAAGGGATGAAACAGTACATTCCCCTGGAGTATTCGCCGGAACTGTTTAAGGAAATGCTGCCCAACGATGATCTGGATCTGCAAGTTCTTTGGCTGGATGCCTTGGAACGCAAGGGCGTCCATGTCTGCAGTGACGATTTGGCGGCATTGTTCAATGAAAAAAATATCTATTGGCCCGGTGAATACGCCTGGTTCAAAAAGAACTATGATCGGGGAATCTGTCCACCGTACACGGGTATATATGAAAACGACTTCTATTATGAAGGAATGGGCTGCCCCATTCGCGGCGAAATTTGGGGAATGATTTACCCGTGCAATCCCGACGCGGCTGCGGATATTTGCGAAATCGACGGTAATCTGGATCATTACGGCAACTCGGTATATTTTGAACGGTTTTGGTCGTCTATGGTTGCGGCCGCTTTCTATGAGAGTGACATTCGCACCCTGCTGTACATCGGATTGAGTCACATGCCTAGGGACAGCAAAGCGTACCGTCTGGTTAACGATGTTATGGAATGGTGCGAGATCGAGACGTCTACCCAGAGGATTATGGGGCGGATTTTGGCGAAATACGGGCACAAGGACTGCACCAATTCTTTTCAGAATATGGGGATCATTGTGTTCTCTCTGCTCAAGGGGGATGGCGATATCATCAAAACGACGATGATGGCTGTCCGTCACGGTTTTGATACGGACTGTACGGCCGGCAATGCCGGCGCGCTGCTTGGCGCTGTTCTGGGTGCCAAGCAGCTGGAAAAGGTCGGACTCAAGGAAGCCGGCTATAAGCTGACGCTGAACTACGCGAGAAAAACCGACCGTGTTTATGATCTGGCGGTGGACACCTGCCGGGTAGGCTTGCACTTTATTGAACAAGGAAAAAACCTGCTGCATATCACAGGAGCGGAGCAGGTGTCCACTTTGCATCCCGATTTGAAACAGGAGCCTTTGGCAGTTGAATGTCATTATCAGGGCGAGCCCTATCTCCAGCCGGGCGGAGAGGCGAAAGCCAGAATTCTGATCCGGAACCGCACCAAGGCTGCGATATCCTGCAGGCTGCAGGCTGAGACTCCAACCGGTTTTTCTACGAAAATTGAGAGGGAAATTCTGGTTCCCGCCCAGGGCACGGCTGCCGCTTTAATGAGTGTGACAATGAAAGATGATATCCAGTTTATCTGCGAAAAAAATGTTGTTACGCTTACCGTATCCGATGGAGAAACTGTTGTTCAGAAACAAGTCGGGTTTATCGGTAAAACCCATTATACGCTTTATGGACCTTTCTGGGATAATATCGTCAATATTGAGGCGCTACAACCTGGTGAGCCCTACTATAACAGGATTACAGGAAAAGACGAAGAAGACTATGCCGATCATGTGCGGTGCTACCATTTAAATACCCGTGTAGATCCGGATAAGGATTACATGACCTTACAGGAAATCGAAAGCGGAGGCGACGGCCGTCGTTTTGAGAAGGACGGCCGTCCGATATTCTGCACGGGGGATATGGTGCATTTCAATGAGATTTGTCCCTTTGACGGTCAGTGCGCCATCTATTTGAAGCGCACTCTTCTGCTGGAAGGGGAGCGGATGGTGGATATCAATATCGGTCATACGGACGCGTTTGCTGTCTGGCTGAATGGAGAGCTGCTGTGCAGGCGCGATAATGTCGAAAGTTGGACACCCGAAAATGTACATTTACTGAACAAATTGCTTAAAAAAGGAGAAAACACCGTCGTTATCAAACTACTTAAACGTTCCCAGGACGCAAAATTCTCCATAATATTTCTAACGCCTGGAACAGCCCCGCATCATATTGTCGATTGGATAACCAAAAGAAGCAAGGACAAAGAATATCAGATTTAAGAGGAAAAGCAGGCCATCAGTTTCTGACCGAATATACATTGCCGTCGGGAATTCGACGGGATATGCGAACGGTCGACAGTATACCATGGTGAAAGGAGTATATGGGTGCGCAGGGGAAAAGGCAGGATGCGCATATACCATAGAAGTGGAGTATGGGCTTGAAGAAGATATTTGCCAAGAGAAACCAGCCGATGTTAGTGCTGGTTACCTCAATGGTTGTATCGCTTGCGTTGATGGTGACCTCTATCCTGATCGTTTTGCTTGACACCAACGCGTCTGCTGCCCGCGGGAATTCCGGGGGATTATTAGACGGCCTGGAAAAACCCGACGGTGATTACGGAAAGCCGTACATTGATGTAAAGGTGGATGGTGAAGTGACGAATGATCTGGAAAATAAGAAAGTTACCTTTCAAGGGGACCGGTATTCGATGGTTGTCAGCTATGACAAGCAGTTCAAAGTTGAAGAACTGGCGGTGGACGGAACCAACATCCTCGACAAGGAACGGGGAATATATATGGCGCTGGGTTCCGTCAAAAACGAGAAGTATTCTTCCCTAGAACTGGAAGCGGACCCGGTTGTCACCGTTTCGAAAGATCAGGTGGTTTTTGAATTTTCTGGAGAATTCAGCGACGACAAGGTAACAGTTCTCTGCGGCAAGGAGGCTGCGGACATTCGATTTGAGCGGACCTTCAAAAAGAATGTATCGCTCTATTCTCAGGCGTTCCCTTCTGTTAACCTGCGGCATAACGCCATTGAGAATATCCGGTGGGAACGTTCCGGTTCCAATTTCTGGATTGACGGCAAAGCTTCAGGGTTGAAAGGTTTTCTGGCAGCGGGGAGCGGTTATCTGGCCGAGCGCGGCGATTCTGGAACTAAGCCGGGCAATGTTCATCGGGCACAGGAGGATATCACTTTCACCTTGCTCTCGTCGGAGAAGGAACATATTGCACTTTCGATGTGGGGCTATGTGAAAGACCGCGATGAGCTGGAGCGCCCCTTTGCTATGGAACTTCAACGGTATGAGAGCGGAAACTTGAAGCCTCTGGAGATGAATATGGTGGTGTCATCTCCCACTGCCAATCTGGCCTACGTCAACGGTACTGAGGATGGATTCCCCGGCGGTACCACCTATACCGGTCGGATTCAGCAGCAGAATATGCGGATTTTTAATACCATTCCCCGCAGAGAGGGGCAGACCGATACGGCAGGCTTTGTTATCAAACCGCAAGATTACGACGACTATTTTGATCTCGGCGATCTGAAAGGCATCGATGAGAAGCAGCTGGCATACGCGCTGAACAATTACGGTCGCATGATGATCATGGACTACAACATGGGCACGACTGTAGAAAACCCCAACAACTTTTTGGAACTGCCCTCCATGGAGCAGCACTGGAATACGGCAATTCTCAGCTTGCTGCGAGATGACGAGGCGATATCTTCCCAGATGAGCGGACTGCGGATCATACGGGACAAATTGCAGGCATCGGACGGGCACATCACCAGCCCATTCCCACTTACGCAGTCAGACGGATGGGGGCATGATTATGCGGACGCGATGCCGGGCTATGTGATCGCCTCGGTTCAGGTATATAAGATCACCGGCGACAAAGCCTTCCTGGAGGAGATGCGCGCCTCGTTGGAATTGGCAATGCAAGCGCAGTACGATAGGTATCTGGATACGGAAAAATATATTGTCCGCAACGCCAATCCAGATTTGGAACTGAAGAGTTCGGGCAATGATTACTGGGAAAAATCCCGTGGCGAGTACAATGGATATACCACTGGGATGTACTACGAGGCGCTGACGGAATTAGCGCAGGCCGAGCGGTACGTGTTTAAGGATGAGGGAAAGGCTGCGGAATATGAGGAACTGGCGGCCAAAATATTGGCCGGCTTCAATGCCAATTTTTGGTCCGAACAATCCGACAGCTACCTTTACGGAACGGCAAACGAGGATGTTCGGTATCTGCCGGTACAGAGTACGGCCCTGAAAAACGGAATGGTACTCAAAGATCGTGTGACCCTTCTGGTGCAGTCGATCGAGCGGGAGAACGCTGTATTCAATTTGCCTTTCCACGTGATGAATGTACGCAATTTACTGGATATCACCAGTTCCGCTCCGCAGTCACCGGATCCGTATCTTTCCATGCTGGGCGAGAACGGAGGGTGGTACGGCGCACCGGACGGCGAATTTTATTCCGCGCTGCCGCAGTACGGTGATCGGACGCTGATTCCCCGGTATATCAACCAATTTGCGAAGCGATTCGAAGAAACAGGCTTCATCAATGCCTCTACCTATATGCGGGATGGGGTAACGCCCGCCAGCTATGACTGGCATTCCTGTATGCCGACGCTGGTGCATCCGATTTGGGGCTTGTACACCTATGGTTATGGCTTCCAGCCGGAGATCGACCGACTCAATATCGCGCCTTTTATCGAGGAATCTATGGTGGGCTCCATAGTGAAATACCGTTGGAGGGGCGCGAACTTGGCCGTCACCTATGAATCGCTCTATCAATTCACCCTGGAAACCGAGCAGCTGCCAGCAGACGCCTATTTCTGTTTCATCAATCAGACGCCGGATAAAGACTATACGGTGGTACTCAACGGCAAGGAACAGACGGTTCGGGCAGACAGCAGCGGAACCGTCGCTATCAAGGTGAACGGGAAAGGGAAAACCACTGCGCAGCTGAAAAATCCCGATTCCGAGACACTGGATAACGTAAGTACCAATATCGCTTACAAAAAGCCGGTTTCCGCATCCTCCGCGTATAACTCCCATGACAGCACCGCTAATTGGCCCGATAAACTTTCGGATGGGTCATATGACAGTGGGTTCTGGACACCTGAAGAAAATGACCGATTCCCCTGGATTCGACTGGATCTCGGCAGGGCAACCACTGTGGGAACCATCAAAATGTATGTGGTGGACGAGGATGTATACCGCTACAAAATTGAAGGAACCAACGATCCCAATCTTAATAATTGGGAGACTCTGGTAGACCGTACTGCGGATGGACGTAACGCCAAACTTCAGGAGCCGCTTGAAGAAACGGTTACTGGACAGTACCACTACATCCGAGTGAGCTTCAGCAACACAAACAGCGGCAAAGCCCCCCGTTTGCTGGAAATTGAAGCGGGTGTGGTGAATCCGGGAGCGCCGGAAAAATTCGAGATTGTGGAAAAAATCACGGCGAAAACCAACCTTGCCTTGAGAAAACCGGTGACGGCCCGTACCTGGCTGCCGGATGGCGGCTGGGCGAAGGAAATGGTCGTCGACGGCAACCGCGGTTCCGGCGCCGCCTCGGCGGGATATTCCTCCGATGTCGTTCCGTTGGACAGTACCGAATGGTTTATGATCGACTTGGAAGAAGTCTATAAGATTAACCGTTTTGTCATCGCTCCTCGCGGTGATAAAGAGAATTTGGGAATGTTTTTCCCCGTAGATTACCGGATAGAAGTGTCTGTAGACGGGAATTCCTGGACTACCGTTCATTCGGTCAACGGATCCGAGAAGGTGGAGCAGCCATTTGAGGTTCAGATTGATCCAATCGACGCGAGATATGTGAAGTTTGTAGCCACCAAACTGCGATCTTCCGCAGAAACCACCGCAGATACGGCTAGACTGCAGCTGGCGGAATTTGAAGTGTATCCATATATCGAGTGAAAGGGTGTTAAATAAAGATGAAAAGAGTATGGTGTCTTTTGGGAGCAGTAGCCTTGATTTTCAGCGCTACTGCCTGCGGACCGTCTGGAAGCTCTTCCATCACGCCGTCATCAAGTCAAGAGAACGGAGAGGGCAGCAGCGTACTTGATCCGAATTTTCAGGCAATAAACACCGGCGCTTATGCCCCGTTGAAGTTTAAGGCGGAGGATTTTAATCTGGAGGGGCGCAAGATCGTTATTGCCACATGGGATAATGTTTTCATGCCGCCTACTGCGGGAGCCTCCACGGCCGATGATATGCGTCTGGCGCATAGACAGAAAATCAAGGAACAGTACGGTTTTGATTTGGAATATAAAAATATCAACGGCACTCTTTATCCTGAACAGGTGGCTTCAGCGTTATATTCAGGTACCTTTTTTGCGGATATTATTTACATGAAGGTTCCTTCGTCCTGCAATCTGATGGCGAACGATATGTTTCAGCCGTTGGAAGAATATGTGAATTTCTATGATGAGAGTCTGCGCAGTCGTTCGGATTTCGGCTTGTTTAATGGGCACTATTATGGTTTGCCCGCCACCAACCCCTCTCCTTTTGTTATCGCATACAATCCAGCCATGCTGGAAAGCGCCGGTGCGGATGATCCCATGGACTTGTATAAAGCTGGCAACTGGAACTGGGATACCATGAGGGAAATAGCACGAAAATGTACCAAGGATTTCGATGGCGACGGTCAGCCGGACCAATATGGATTGAGCAGCACTGCGATCCGTTATCTGGGCTTTTTAAACGGCGTAGTCGGCTTTGGTCCGAAACAGAACGACAAATATGTGGTGGATATATTCGATGAACCTTTCAAAAACACCATGGAATACTATCAATCTTATGCCAATGAAAAGTTGCTGGATCAAACGGAAAAATGGGGGAACTACGGCGGCAACACCCAGAATTTTGTCAACGGTTCCCTGGCGATGTTTCTGATTCCGCCATGGGAAACCAACAGCAGCATTTACGCCAATGGTTTCGAAGACTTCTCTGTGGTGCCCGCGCCCATGGGACCGGACGTGGATCCTGAGAATCCGGTGGTGATCGATCTGTGGTCTTCTGTGGCTCTGATCCCGTATAACGCCTCGGTGGATGTCAAGCAGCTGCTGACGATCTATTTTGGCTTGGATTACAACGATCCTGACGATCCGGAAACTTATGTGGATCCGGACGACAACGTCATTGAGAGCTATTCCTCCAAAAATCATTGGCGCACGGTGGAGGAGATCCAGACATACACCGATTTCCAGAAGAAAGCCACCAACAAGGTCTCCTATTTCAACGCCAACGATTATTTCGGAGCGATGTACAACATGGTGGAAGCAGAGTTGTATCAGCAGGTATTCCAAGGAGAGTCTGTTGTCGCGGCACTGGATAAAATCAAGGATTCCATTACGGCGCAGGTTGAGGAGCTCAACCAGCAATAGCCGATTGATATGCCGACGCTGTGCCCGCACAGCGTCGGCCATGTCGGCCGTATGTATATTGATATGAAAACTGCCGGAGGGTTGACCATCCAGATGAAAAAGTACAGTAGATACCTGGCCGCCGGAGCGGCGTCGGCGCTTCTTTTATCCATCGTACCGGTGGTTCGGGCCGCGGGCACCGGTACTGAGCCCTCCGCTGCGGTTAGCAGCGTGTCTTATGACCGCAGATCTTACCAGGATTATCTTATGGAATATGCGGATCAGGAGAGGCCGGATGTAGAAATTGAATTAGAAGGCATCGCGTACACATCCTTTTCAGGCGAAGCCCCCCAGGAGATGGAACTCGCTGGCCGCAAGGCGCTGTCTATGTCGGAAACCTGCGATGTAACCTGGACATTTGATGTTCCTTCTCCTGGCTTGTATAAGCTGGAGGTTAGCTATTACCCGTTGCCAGGCAAGGGGATTGCCATCGAACGGGGGATATTGATCAACGGAGTGCTGCCGTATACCGAATGTTCGGCGGTGAATTTTGACCGCATATGGACAGATATCGAGGAAGACGGCAAGGAAACCGATGCCAACGGCAATGATTTGCGACCGGTGCAGGTTGAGGCGCCGGATTGGCAGACGGTTATGATCAAAGGTATGTCCGCGACGGTATCGCAGGAGCTGGAATTCTATTTCGAACAAGGGCAGAATACCTTGACGCTGCAGGGAGTCCGGGAACCGCTGGCGATCGCCCGGCTTCGGTTGTACAATCCGCCGGCCGTACAGAGTTATCAAGCGTATATCGAGCAGTATGCCGGCCAATCGACGAATGTCACACCGATTGTTATACAGGGTGAGGATGCGACACGCAAATCCTCCACGGTATTGTATGCACAAAACGATCGTTCCTCACCACTTAATGTTCCGTATCACGCATATCAAATCAAGTTGAACACCATCGGCGGTGAAAATTGGCGTTTTCCGGCGCAGTGGATCGAATGGGATTTCTATGTGCCGGAAACCGGTATGTATAAATTGGCGTTTCGCTGCCGAAATGATTTTAATGAAGGTACAACCTCCCATAGGGCGCTCTATATTGACGGGGAACTACCCTTTGCGGAGCTGGGCGCGGTTCCGTTTTCCTATAAAATGGATTGGCAGTCGGTCGTCCCGGGAGAAGAGGAACCGTATCTGATTTATTTGGAAGAGGGGACGCATACCCTGCGTCTGGAGAACGTTGTAGGGCCACTGTCGGGCATCATTCGAAGGCTGGACAGCGTCGTTTACGAATTGAATACCATCTATCGGAAAATCGTCATGATTACCGGTGTCATACCGGACGGCAATCGGGATTACCGTCTGGAAAAGGTGATCCCGGAAATGACCAGTATATTTGAGGAACAAAGTCGGGCTTTGCATGAACTGTGCGACCAGATGCTGTCCCTGTATGGGCAGAAAACCGCTGATTACGCTTTGCTGCAGAAGGTTGCTGTGCAGCTGGACAGTTTTCTGGAGGACACCAACACCGTTGCCAAACGGCTGGATAGTTTCCGCACCAATATCAGCAATCTGGCGGCGTGGACTCAAAGCGTATGCGAGCAGCCGCTGCTTCTGGATTCCATTTCCTTTCTGCCCCAGGACGCGGAGGCTCCCAAGGCCAACGCCTCCTTTTTCCGACAGCTGTGGCATAATATACTCTCCTTTTTTTATTCTTTTTGGGGTGATTATAATTATGTAGCTGGAGAAAACGGCACCGAACGCAAGGTAACGGTTTGGATGGGGGCTGTGTCCAATGTGGGACTGGGCCGCGACCAGGCCCAGATCATTAAAAACTTGACGGACAACAGCTTTACGCCGCAAGAGGGAATAGGCGTGGATTTACGGCTGGTAGATATGAGCATCCTGCTGCCGGCGGTGGCCGCAGGCAAAGGGCCGGATGTGGCCTTGGGACAGGGGCAGAATGTACCTGTCAACTATGCGCTGCGGGGAGCTGTTCGGGATTTAAGCGATTTTGAGGGTATTGATGAGGTGTTGGAGCGTTTTACAGCCAGCGCGGTTACCCCTTTTCGTTTTGGTGAAGGGGTTTTCGCCTTGCCGGAAAAGCTGTCCTTTTCCATGATGTTTTACCGTAAGGACGTGCTGGCGGAGTTGGGAATTGAGGTGCCTCAGACTTGGACGGAATTGTACGAGGTCATTCCCCAGCTGCAGAAAAACAATTTGGATATTGGACTTCCCAACATATCCGACCAGGATAATCTCGACCTTTTTTACATGAAGCTGTATCAGACCGGAGGTCAGGTTTATAACGATGACTTGACAGCGACGGCGCTGGGAACCGATACTGCCATCGCTGCGTTTACCTCCTGGACGGATTTGTATACCAAATATAAAGCTCCTAAGAAGGTGGATTTTCTCACTCGGTTCCGAACAGGAGAGACGCCGCTTTTCATTGGCGATCTCAGTTATTTCAACCAGATTTCGGCTCTTGCGCCAGAGATCCGTGGATTGTGGGATTTTTCTCTGGTGCCGGGTACGCCTACAGCCGAAGGCGGGGTGAATCATCAAACCGCTACCACGGTTACCGGCTGCATCATTCTCAAAAACGCACAGGACCCGGAGGCAGCTTGGCGGTTTATCGAATGGTGGACCCGAGCGCAAACCCAATCCGATTATGCCCGGGAACTAGAAAATCTGCAGGGTACGTCCGGCCGCTGGATGACGGCCAATCAGGAAGCCTTTGAATCGCTGGCCTGGACGACGGATGAATTGGAGAAGATCACCCGGCAGCGGGATTTTTCCGTAGGAATTCCCGAAGCCCCCGGCAGCTATATGGTAACCCGGTATATCGCCACATCGGTTCGGCTCGTCATCAACAACAATGCACCCGTGCGGGATACCTTGCTGAATTGGAATGAGAAGATCAATAAGGAAATTACGTTGAAACGCAAGGAGTTCGATCTCGAGTGATCCGGTGCGACCGCCGCCCACAAGGCACATGAAGGGATGATTTTATTCGTGCATACCGTACAGAGAAAGGTTTCCGGCAAAGAGACAAACTATATCAGACGTTATCTGAGCAGCCAGTGGAGTATTGCCGTCAAACACAGGCAGTTATATGTGCTGATGCTTCCATTCGTCCTCATTTTTTCTGTTTTCACGATATTTCCGGTTTTGCTGTCGGCGGTCCTGAGTCTTACCAGCTACAATATATTGGAATTCCCGAAATTTGTGGGATGGGATAATTATGTTCGTATGTTTATTTACGATGATGTGTTTCCCACCGCGCTGAAAAACACCTTTGCCTTTGCGCTGATTACAGGACCGGTCAGTTACCTGCTTTGCTTTTTCTTCGCCTGGATTATCAACGATCTGCCGCATCGCATCCGGTCGGTACTGACGCTGGTGTTTTACGCGCCCTCCATCTCCGGTAATCTGTTCGCTATATGGTTGCTGTTTTTCAGTGGAGATATGTACGGCTATCTGAACAGTTATTTGATGCGCTTCGGCTTTGTCAACGAGCCGGTTCAATGGCTGAATGATCCGCGGTATATGTTCACCATCGTCGTCATTGTGCAGCTGTGGGTCAGCCTTGGTACGTCTTTCCTTTCAATGCGAGCTGGTTTTACCACGATTGATAAGCAATATTATGAGGCGGCGGCGGTGGATGGGATCCGCGACCGATGGCAGGAATTGTGGTATATCACGCTGCCTATGATGGCGCCCCACCTGATGCTTTCCGCGGTATTGTCCATTACCTCGGCGTTCAGTGTATCCAACGTCGCCGTAGCGCTGACCGGGATGCCCAGTACCAATTACGCTACCCATACGCTGCTGACCCACATGTTGGATTATGGCACCATCCGGTACGAGCGGGGCTATGCCAGCGCTATCGCCACCCTTCTGTTTGTCGTCAGCATCGGTTTGAACAAGCTGATTCAGTCACGTCTGAAAAAGTTGGGTACATAAAGAAATTGGCGAAAGGACGAAAAGATATGGCAAGAACCCCGGCGACGTCGGCAGCACCCCAGATTTATATGACGTCCGTCTCATCCAAAAGACGGCGGGCCGTTAAACGAATCTTTTCCAACCGAAGCAAGAAATTAAACCGCTCCAAATT
>ENA-UOJE01002261-UOJE01002261.1-human-gut-metagenome-genome-assembly--contig:-C23-NODE-2261-length-14950-cov-8.175092_pt1 | contig 14950 bp, 13 predicted proteins | sample MGYA00242341_ERZ723888 | MGnify/ENA metagenome assembly ERZ723888 | reverse complement strand
ATGCTCTGTCAGAGGAGCATCCCCGACTGGGAGAAATCCCCTTCGACTCTGATCGCAAGCTAATGACCACCATCAACCTGATTGAGGGCCAGAATGTGGTCATCGTCAAGGGTGCGCCGGACATTCTGCTCCAGCGCTGCGTATCCGGTCACACCGAGGCAGCGGCCGCCGCCAACGAAGAGATGGGCCGGGATGCCCTGCGGGTGCTGGCCATCGGGTATAAATATATCGACGATGTACCGATGGAATGCCGGCCGGAAGAACTGGAAAACGGTCTGACCTTTGTCGGTCTGGTGGGTATGATCGATCCGCCCCGTCCCGAAGCCATGGCTGCTATAAAGGAATGCGATTCTGCCGGGATCCGCACGGTGATGATTACCGGAGATCATGTGGTTACCGCTTCGGCCATTGCCCGGGAACTGGGCATTCTGCACGATGACAGCGAAGCCATCACCGGCGCTCAGTTGGCCGCCATGTCGGATGATGAGCTGTTTGCCAATATCCGCAAATACCGGGTATACGCTCGGGTAACCCCTACCGATAAAATTCGCATCGTCAAGGCGTGGCAGCAGGCCGGGGAGATCGTCTCCATGACCGGCGACGGCGTAAACGATGCCCCGGCGCTGAAGGCAGCCGATATCGGCTGTGCCATGGGAATCACCGGTACCGATGTGGCGAAAGGCGCGGCGGACATGACCCTCACCGACGACAACTTTGCCACTATCGTTACCGCTGTAAAGGAAGGCCGCGGTATTTATGACAATATCCGCAAAGCTGTGCACTTCCTTCTCTCCTGTAATCTTGGGGAGATCGTCACCGTATTTCTGGCCATGATTTTCCCTTGGCGTGAGACGCCGCTGATGCCCATCCAGCTGCTGTGGATCAATTTGGTCACCGACAGCCTGCCCGCTCTGGCGCTGGGCATGGAACCTGTGGAGCATGACGTTATGAGCCGCCGGCCACGCCGGAAGGATGAAAGCATCTTCGCTCACGGTTTGGGCTGGATGGCTGGTTTCCAAGGATTAATGATCGGTCTGCTCACCCTCATCGCCTATTTTATCGGCAGCCGGGTGATGGCCGCGGCACCAGGAACTGGACTGATCGCCATGTTCATGATGCCGACGGAATCCGCCAATATTCTTCTTGGGGAAACCATGGCATTCGCCACATTGGCATTATCCCAGCTGGTTCACGCTTTTAATATCCGTTCTTCTCATTCTCTGTTCCGGGTGGGCATCCACACCAATAAATATATGGTGGGCGCCTTCTTTGCCTCTCTGGCACTGATGCTGGTGGTGCTGCTGATCCCCGGACTCCAGGGTATTTTTGAAATCACCGGCATGACCGGCGTCCAATGGGGTATTGTTATCGCTCTGTCACTGGCACCGCTGGTAATCGTAGAGATCACCAAAGGCATTCAGGCTTTGATCAGACACCTAAAAAAGAAAAGTAATGAATAAAAAGGGCGCTATGCAATGGTTCTTCCATTGGCATAGCGCTTTTTTCATAGCCGACAATGGAAATAAAAAACAGCTTGCTTGTGACGTAAGGTCATGAGCTATACTATAACAAGAGGTGATGGAAATGCCGAATCATCGAGCGATACCGCCGGGATATATGGCTATAGGTGAGGTTGCCAGGAAAATGAAGGTCAGTGTGCGTACTCTGCAGTATTACGATAGAGAAGGTCTGTTGACGCCATCAGCGGAAAGCGACGGCGGTCGCAGGCTTTATACCGATAAGGATCTCATCCGGCTTCATCAGATTCTGTCGCTGAAGCATCTTGGCTTCTCACTGGACGATATCAAGAATCGTCTGATCTCTCTTGATACTCCTGCGGATGTGGCCGAAGCTCTGTCAGAACAAGCCGCAGCTATCCAGCAAAAGATCGAAACCCTGTCAGTATCCCTCAGCGAAATAGAAAAACTGCGGATGGAAGTCCTGCAAATGCAAACGGTGAATTTCAAGAAATATGCCGATATCATCGTCAACCTGCAGATGAAAAATGAATTCTACTGGCTGATCAAACATTTTGATGACCAGACCCTGGACCATATTCGAAGCCACTTCAACCAGGAAAGCGGCTTGGCGATGATTGGTACCTTTCAGCGCCTGCGGGATGAGGCCATCCAGCTTCAACAGGAGGGGATTTCGCCTAACAGTGAAAAGGGAAAATATTTTGCTCGGGAATTTTGGAATATGGTGATAGAATTCACCGGCGGAGACAGGCGTATGCTTTCCAAATTGATGGAAATTGGCAATTTCGACAGCCTGGACAACGAATGGAAGGAAAAGCAAGCAGCAGCCAATACTTTTATTGAACCGGCTTTGGAAGCTTACTTCATGACCTTGGACTACAATCCGCTTGAGGAGGCTCCGGAATGAATATCGCCATACAGGTTGAACAGCTACGGAAAAGCTACGGTGAACAGCTGGTTCTCAAAGGCCTTACTTTTCAAGTGCTGAAGGGGGAAATTTTTGCCTTGCTGGGCGTAAACGGAGCCGGCAAGACTACCGCCCTGGAATGTATAGAAGGGCTGCGCAGATATGACAGCGGACGTATCATAGTCAATGGCCGGATAGGAATTCAGCTCCAATCGGCCTCCCTTCCCTCCCATATCAAACCGACGGAGGCCGTACAATTATTTGCAAAATGGAATAGAAGCAGCATAGACCATTCCATGCTGACCGCCCTCGGCATCAACGAACTGGGCGGAAAGCAATATGCAGAATTGTCAACCGGGCAGAAACGCCGATTGCATCTCGCCCTTGCTTTACTCAGCGATCCGGACATTGTGTTTCTTGACGAACCTACCGCCGGGCTGGATGTCGAAGGCAGATTGGCGCTTCACGATCAAATCCGCCAATTGAAAGCCTTGGGCAAAACCATCGTTTTAGCCAGCCATGACATGGCGGAGGTGGAAAGCCTGTGTGACCGCTTGGCGATTCTGCACAGCGGTGATATTGCTTTTATCGGTACTGCTGAGGAATTGACCTCTCGCATCACCCATCGCTATTCCCTTCATATCAAGACAGACCAAGGGACCGCATGCTTTGAGGCCGAAAACATTGGGGACACCTTGCTGACATTGCTGGAGAACTATAAGCAGCAGAATATAACTGTGTTGGATATTCAAATAGATCGAGGAACTTTGGAGCAGCATTTTATCAGCATAACAAAGGAGAGCAGCGAATGAGCGCGCTTTTATATGGTATTGCCTTGCAATGGAAGCTGGATATCCGCAGTAAAACGCTGCTTATCACCTGCTATGTGGTTCCACTTCTTTTTTTCGCTCTTATGGGCGGTATCTTCACCTCCATCACACCGGATGCCAAGAATACCCTCATACAGTCTATGACCGTAATGGGGGTATCCATGGGTGCGCTGGTCGGCCTGCCGCCTTCCCTGGTGGAGATATACGGCAGTGACAGTAAGAAAATCTACAAGGCCAATGGGGTTCCTTTGTATCTGGGTTTGGTTTCCATGTTTTTATCGGCCTTTATTCACCTTTCTATTATGTGTGCGATCCTATTTCTTATCGCCCCAGTTGCCTTCCATGCGGCTCTTCCAGTGAATCTCCCGCTGTTCCTTGGTTCCCTGGCGCTCTTTATAGCGGTATCCTGCAGCATAGGATGCGTCCTGGGGCTAATAGTAAAAAACCAAGCCAAACTCACTATGATTTCGCAGGTGGTTTTCCTGCCATCCATCATGCTGTCAGGAATCATGTTTCCGTCAGAAATGCTGCCAAAGCCTTTGGAATATGCTGGAAGGATATTTCCCGCAGCCTGGGGTTACAAAGCGATGACAGCGGATCGTTTTTCCATCGGCAGCTTGTGGCCCATGGTTATGATAGCCTTCGCAGCTGTCATCCTATGCGGTATACGCTTAAAAAGGCTGGAATCAGAATAGAAAAAAGGTTGGAGCCAGCTTGGCTCCAACCTTTTTCATACATCCGGCTCACCAATTCCTGCAACCATACGGAAATCGCCGACGGCCGGATGGAAGGGTTTCCTTTTCATCTCTCTATCACAGGATATAGTCGGTGATACAATCATACCAATGAATATAGGGAATTCCATTGATCTCCAAGCGCTGGTTCTCCGGCAGCATTTCACTCCATTTTCTCTGATATCGTTCAAAAGCCCAATCGTCCCGATTAAATCGCCGTGAAAGGATGGTCCTGCCGTTTTTATCCAGATACTGTTCGGATACCACACCGATGTCATAAGTCTCAATATCCATCACACAAACCGTATCATAAACCTGGCTTCCAATAGTGACCCGATACCTGCCCACGATATCCAAAAGGAAATCCTTGTCCTCGCTGGTGACGACATTCCCGTATCTACAGATATCCCCTTTTGCGGATAGGTTGGTCTCGTTGCCGCAATTATCCTCTCCGAATCCCCAGTTTGGAAGAAAAGCATCCCCATCCAAAAAGGTAATAAAATTTCGAACCCCGTTATCATTTCGTATGGTCGCCAGGTAACGGCAATGGGTATCGGTAAGCTGAGCGATAAATGTTCTGCGGATGGTTTTTCTTTCTGGTGAATAATGGGTTTCTTTGGCTGTAATCTCCACACCTTCTATCCCATGCACCATGGCCTTGCCGATAACCTCCATATCAAAAAGCTGCGTCGCTTTTCGAGATGGGATATCATAGATTCCCCAGGTGAGCTTCTCCCCTTGCTTCGGAATAAGAAACCACCCCATCAACTCCTCCCATTTGACGGAAAAAGTTTCCTCCTTCATCCATTCAATCTGATAAAAAGGCAACAATTCCGGGAGCTTTTTCATAGAATAATCCCCTTTCAGTTTCATAAAAGGATATGCGTTTTTGAAGTTCCGCTTCGCTGAGTGCAGACGGCTTTTTACTGTTCCCACCGGTATGGAGAGCCGCCTGGCGATCTCATGCTGCGGCAGCTCTTCCCAATAATACAGAGAAAGAATTTGCTGGTCTTTGTCGCTGAGAAGTGCTATCGTATCCCGCACGGGTTGAATATCCGATGCACCCCACCGACCGTCGTACGACCTCGTCTCATCAAGGAAATCCAGGGAAACTTCCCTTTTTTCAGCCTGACGACGGAAATAGGCATTGCAACTGTTGCGGGCTATGCTGATGATCCAGGCTTTGAATGCAGCCGGATTCTTTAGCTGACCGTAATTCTGATAGGCAGTCAGATAGACCTCCTGCAGAAGGTCTTCGACATCTGCGCTGGACTGCAGCCGATACTTGATGACTCTCTCCACAGCCCTCCGGTGTTCGGTCAAGCCTTCTTCAAAGGTAGCCAACTCATCACCTCCAGTTCGATGAATTTCAAAACCGGTTTCACTTATATAGATAAAATTTTTCACTGAAAGGTTCATTGGTTAAAAAAGAAAACGATTTTAAATTATGTGATTTCTCACTTCCTATACAAAAAAGCAAAACCACCCGTTCAAAAGAACGGGTGGTTTTGGGTGAAAACGGATTAGTTTTCGCCTCTCATGCTGGCGAAGCACTCACTGCAGTACACAGGGCGATCTTCGCGGGGTTTGAAAGGAACTTTCGCTTCTTTACCGCAGTTAGCGCAGATAGCGGTGTGCATCTCGCGCTCCGGCTTCGCGGCATTTTTGCGGGCGTCACGGCAGGCCTTGCAGCGCTGAGGCTCGTTCACAAAGCCTTTTTCAGCGTAGAACTCCTGCTCGCCGGCAGTGAAAACGAATTCGCTGCCACATTCCTTGCAGATCAGAGTCTTGTCTTCGTACATGATTTTACCTCGCTTCAAGAAAAAAATTTGCCCTGCGACGGATTCGGACCGACACCTTTGAAAACCAACGCTCTCCTTAAGCTACCCGGGCATATATCCCAACGGCCAAAACCGCTGTGAACAAATGAATGAATCAATCAGCCGGCAAAGGATACCGACGATAGTTTGCGGCGCACGCGCTGCAACGCATTATCCACCGTTTTGGTGGTACAGTGAAGACGCTGGGCAATCTCCTCATAAGTATATGCGCCAAGGAAGAGCATCAGCACTTCATATTCCAGATCCGTCAACGTCTCCTGCAACCGCCGCCGGAGCAGCGCCACATCTTCCCGCTGCACCACCAACTGAGCGGGATCGGCTTGTCCGCCGTTTATCCTGGCCGAAAGATCCATTTCTTCTTCCGGATCTTCATAAACCGAAGCAGCTGCCTCATCGCTGCCTATCTGCCGAATGGCGGACAGCATTCGATTCCGGATACATACAGCGGCATACGTGCGAAAGGATGCGCCGCCTTCTTCTCGATATGTACGCACCGCTGACAGCAACCCCACAAATCCCTCCTGCGCCAGATCCTCCGCATCCATGGAAACCCGACGGAGACGAAGCGCCTGCTGCTGGATCATAGGAGCACAGCGGGAAACCAACACGCCGAAGACCTCTTCCGTTCCCTTCCCCGCCAAACGAACCAACTGTTCATCCGACAAAGCGGTCAAATCGCTCCTGTCACCGGGGGAAATCACGGGATACCACCTCAACGCCTTAGTGTGTCCCATCTTTTGGGTCATCTTCGACAACCAACTCGAACACTTGTATTAGTGTATCCGATTTCCGCCGAAAAGTCAACAGTTTTTTTTAAAATGTTATTCAATGTGTAATAAAATGTCTAAAACGCGCCGCTGATTTTTGGCTCATCTCAGCGACGCGTTTAATTACCTTATAAAATTATCCACAATTGATAGTCTATAAAGGTCTATGGTACCCCAATAGATAGATTTATACGGATTTTTCCCGAATGTACCGGTCGATGGAAGCGGCGGCCTGTTTGCCCGCACCCATAGCCAAAATTACCGTGGCCGCGCCAGTTACCGCGTCGCCTCCGGCGTAAACCCCCTCACGTGTGGTGCGCATGGTATCCTCGTCCACAATCAGACAGCCCTTCCTGTTGGCCTCCAGTCCCGGTGTGGTGGTACGGATCAGCGGATTGGGGGAGTTGCCGATGGCGGCGATAACCATATCCACCTCCAACTCAAACCGGCTGTCGGGTACCGGAACCGGACGACGGCGGCCGGAGGTATCCGGTTCACCAAGCTCCATCCTTTCACACTCCAGCGCACGGACAAAGCCGTTTTCGTCACCGTGAACCGCCACAGGAGCGGTAAGGAAACGGAAGGTTACACCTTCTTCTTTGGCATGGTGGATTTCCTCCAGCCGGGCAGGCATCTCCTCTTCGCCACGGCGATAAACGATATACACCTCTTCCGCGCCCATGCGTTTAGCGCAGCGGGCGGCGTCCATAGCCACGTTGCCGCCGCCGACTACCGCCACTCTTTTGGCACGCTGCACCGGCGTATCATAGCCGTCCCGATAAGCTTTCATCAAATTGATCCGGGTGAGGAACTCATTGGCCGACGATACCCCCAGCAGCCCCTCACCAGGGATTCCCAGAAATCCAGGCAATCCGGCGCCACTGCCGACGAAAATCGCCTCATATCCCATTTCAAACAGTTCGTCGAGAGATAAAACCTTGCCGATGACCATATTGGTACGGATATCCACCCCCAGCTCCCGCAGACCGTCGATTTCCCGCTGGACAATCTCCTTGGGCAGCCGGAACTCCGGTATACCGTACATCAGCACACCGCCCGCCGTATGAAAAGCTTCAAACACTGTTACTTCGTATCCCTGCTTGGCTAGATCTCCCGCACAGGTCAGACCGGAAGGCCCAGATCCTATCACCGCTACTTTATGACCGTTGGAAGTCGGCTTTACAGCAGCCGCTTTCTCCTGAGCCATATGGCGGTCAGCCACAAACCTCTCCAATCGCCCGATGGCTACCGGTTCTCCCTTGACACCCCGCACACATTTGGCTTCGCACTGGGTTTCCTGGGGACATACCCGGCCGCACACGGCGGGTAGGGAACTCGTTTTGGCGATGACATCGTAGGCGCCTTCATAATCCTGCTCCACGATCCGGGCAATAAAATCCGGGATTCCTACATTGACCGGGCAGCCCGAAACACAGGGACGATGTTTGCAGTTCAGGCAGCGCGCCGCTTCATTCAAAGCCATCTCTTCCGTGTATCCCAAGGCAACCTCTTTAAAATTCCCGGCCCGCACCGCCGCTTCCTGTTCGGGCATGGGCGTCTTTTCCATTTGCTTGTTCACAGCCATGGCAATATACCAACCTTTCCGGATCAACTGTTATGTATAAATCAGGCTTCTTCCACGAAGCGCAGCCGACAAGCATGTTCCTGCTCACGATACTGCGTCAGGCGCTTCATCGCCTCGTCCCAGTCGATTTCATGGGCATCGAACTCCGGTCCGTCCACACAGGCAAATTTCGTTTGGCCTCCCACCGTCAGGCGGCAGCCGCCGCACATACCGGTACCGTCAATCATGATGGGATTCATGCTCACCATGGTTTTGATACCGTAACCCCTGGTTAATTCCGCTACAGCCCGCATCATAGGCAGCGGCCCAATAGCCATCACCAGATCATACGCTTCGCCGGCATCCAGCAATTCTTTGAGCTTAACGGTGACGAAGCCTTTGTTGCCGTTGGAACCATCGTCGGTCATCACATACAGCCGGTCGCTGACCGCGGCGAATTCCTCCTCCAGCATCACAATATCCTTGTTGCGGAAGCCTGCAATCATATCCACATGAGCGCCTGCTTCATGAAAGGCCTTGGCCTCCGGATAGGCGATGGCACAACCCACGCCGCCGCCTACCACCGCTACCCGGTGATGCCCCTCCAGTTCCGTAGCGCGGCCCAATGGCCCCACGAAATCCAGAATGGCGTCTCCTTCCTCCAGAGTGTCCAGCAGAAGGGTGGTTTTCCCCACCTTCTGGAACATGATGGTGACAGTACCTTTATCCGCATCATGATCCGCTATGGTAAGAGGGATTCTCTCCCCCTCCTCATTAACCCGCAGAATAATAAACTGCCCGGCGCGGGCCTTGCGGGCTATAAAAGGCGCTTCCACCTCCATCAGGGTAACAAAAGCGTTCAGCGCTCGTTTCTTGACAATCGTATACAAGACGATTCCTCCTCCAGCCGACATTACAGATACTTCTATAGTGTACCATATATCCCCCTTCAAAAACAAGATGCAATTTCATAGTTTTCTCCCTGCATATTTCCCCGCACCGTCGAATAAGCCTTCAACAATGCTGGGAAATAATGGATGATCTATTTGATTCTGCACACAGGCAGCCAAAGCTCGATGTACCGCTGATCCTTATCGTGGGCCCAGTGGATAACCTCGATTTCAGGCGCCTGGGCCAACTCATATCCACTGGAAGGCAGCCATTCCATCACCACCTGACATCGAAGCTCCAAATGTTCTTGGGTGGGATACTGGCTCCGTCTAGTTTCAAATACTGCATATGTCGCCGCCGGCACAGCTATTTCTTGGAAACGCTCCCTTTCTTCCGGTTCCAGCGTTCCATAATCTCCTTTAGCCGCTCGAAGCCGCACTTTCTCCTCCAACAGCACCGCAATGGCAAAATCATAACCATCGTCCTCAATATTATCCACAATGCAATAGGTGGTTTCATCGTCCCATGCCAAACCATGCAGGATATACTGATTGGTCCTGGTGGAACAGAAAAAATCCCCTTCCTGTTGCGAGCGTTCACCAGGGATTCCTTTGAATCGACGTTTGTAACCGGTAAAAACCATCGCCGGCTTCTCTTCCAAACGATAACGCATATCATGACCGCCTTTCAATAAAACTTGAAGGGAAAGCCGGGAAAAGGATTTCAGAGCGGCGCCATGTCTTCTTGCCTCGATTGGGGTTATTCCATGAAATCGAGCAAAAGCTTTGGTAAAGCTATCCGGACTCTCATAACCGTATTTCAAAGCCAGATCGATTACCCGGATATCCGTCTGCAGCAGATCACTTCCCGCCAAAGACAGCCGTCTGTTGCGGATATATTCCCCTAATGTATAACCGGACAAAATCCCGAAAACCCGCTGGAAGTGAAAGCTGGAACAGTAGGCCACAGATGCGATTTTCTCATAATCCAGTTCATCAGTCAGATGCTCCTCCATATAATCTATTGCTCGCTGCAATCCTGTAACCCAATCCATCTGCCGGCACCTCCCTTTGTCTTCCAATATATCATGATGCAAAACTGCTGTCCCGCTTTTTTGTGTGCTCTTCAATCTGTTCAAAACAAAACCCGTCCGATAAATCAGACGGGTCGGTATTTATCTTACGCATCCGGCAGCTGAGCCTCCAGTTTTTCCATCAGCGCCCGGGCATGCTTTAGCATGGTAATTTTCTTAGCATCCGGCTCCTGCATCCGAATGCCGATCATATAGCCTTTTGTCAGCTTCAGCAGTTCTTGAGCGGAGGTACTCCACTTGGCGTTCTCTCCGCTTTCCTCATCGTCCTTCAAATCAAGATAGTTGGAACAGGCTTGGTCGAAATATTCTTGGGATGCCTTGTCCATATTAATGTCCACTGTGAATTGAAAATCTTCCGAAGTGAAGCGAATCCAGATGCCACCTTCATACACCTCAGGCCCTGACACCTCCTGCTCCAGAATTTCCGATACCTCCTGAGCCGTCAGCATTTTTTCCAGCTCCACTCCCAGTATAGGCGGAACACTGGATAGTTCCTCGGTGGAAGATGGCTCCGCTGCAGAAGATGCGGTTTTGTCGCCGGCGCAGCCAGCCATGCCGATAGTCAACAACGCCGCCAGTATTCCGGCCAATATCCGTTTCATACCACGATTTTCCTTTCCTGCCGCCCTGTTACGGCGAATTTATTCATCGCTATCCAGTATAGCAAAATTCTGCCGGTTGAGCAAGTCAGGCGTTCACCATAGTCATAAATTCCGCTTCATCAATGATCCGAACTCCCAGCTGCTGTGCCTTTGTGAGCTTGCTTCCCGCATCCTCACCCGCCAAAACCACCGAAGTTTTTTTGGATACGCTTCCAGCGGTCTTTCCGCCTAATTTCTCAATAATCGCTGCCGCTTCATCCCGTTTCAAAGTGGGCAGAGTGCCGGTGAGTACAAATGTCATGCCGGAAAAGCGGCCGTCAGTCCGTTCGGTTCGGCAGAGCATGTTAACCCCTGCTTCTTTCAGCTGTTCCACAAAATGCCGGGATTGAGGAAGAGAGAAGAAACGAACCACGCTTTCCGCCATAATTCCGCCGAATCCGTCGATGGCGCTAATCTCTTCCAGAGAAGCATCCATCACCGCCTCCATACGGCCGAAGCGGTCGGCCAGCAGCTTGGCCGCTTTTTGTCCGATATGCCGGATTCCCAAAGCGTATATGACCCGAAACAAATCGCACTCCTTGGATGTTTCAATGGCAGCCAGCAGATTATCGGCGGATTTTTCTCCCATTCTTTCCAAATCCACCAGATCTTCCCGTTTTAATCTGTAAAGCTCATAAGCATTACGTACCAGATTTTCATCTACCAATTGTTCCAACACTGCCGGACCTAATCCTTCGATATCCATTGCATCCCGGGAAGCGAAATGGATCAGATGCCGCAATACCTGAGCGGGGCATTCCGGATTACTGCAGCGCAGCGCCGCCTCTCCATCCTCCCGTGCTACAGGTGAACCGCAGGAAGGGCAGTGATCCGGCATATGGTAGGGCGTGGAATCCGGAGCATGGGAGGCCACCCGCACCACCTCTGGAATAATCTCCCCTGCCTTGCGCAGCACCACCCGGTCGCCAATACCGATTTCTTTTTCGTTGATGAAATCCTCGTTGTGGAGAGAAGCCCTGCTTACCGTGGTGCCGGACAGAGTCACCGGCTCAAAAACACCGGTAGGGGTCAGCACACCGGTACGTCCGACCTTCACCTCCACATCCACAATGGTGGTCTCCTTCTCTTCCGGCGGATATTTGAAAGCTGCCGCCCATTTGGGGAATTTGGAAGTGCTGCCCAGCAGCTCTCTCTGCGAAAAGTTGTTTACCTTTACAACTGCGCCGTCGATATCAAAAGGAAAAGAATGGCGATCCTTGCCGATGCGTTCCACCTCTTGGATCACTTCTTCTATAGAACCAGTGACTCTATAGAAAGGAATAATAGATAATCCCATCGCCTTCATCCATTCCAGCGAAGCGGAATGAGTGAGAACCGCCTGTCCTTCTGCCAGCTGCAGATTAAAGACAAAAATATCGAGATTTCGGCTGCGGGTAACGGCAGAATCCTTTTGCCGCAAGGAACCTGCCGCCGCATTGCGGGGATTTTTAAATGTTTTCTCTCCCTCCAGCTCCTGTCGTTCCACCAATGCGGCAAAGCTTTCCCTAGGCATGTATACCTCTCCCCGGACGATAATTCTCTGCACCGGCTCCTGGAGTATCTTAGGTATAGAGCGGATCACCCGCAGGTTGGCGGAAACATCCTCACCGACTTCTCCATCGCCACGGGTAGCGCCCCGATAAAAACGTCCATTCCGATATTCCAGCGCCACCGAGAGTCCGTCAATTTTCGGCTCCACCACATATTCCGGCTGGTCTATCACCTCGCGCACCCTGGCATCGAACTCCCGCAGCTCCTCCAGGGAAAAGACATCCTGCAAGCTGGCCATAGGAACCTCGTGCTGAACAGGGCTGAAAAGATTGGAGATTTCCCCATGGACCTTCTGGGTGTAGGAATCCGGCGTGATCAGCTGCGGATAGGCGGCTTCCAACTCCCGCAGTTCACGCGTCAGAGCGTCAAACTCGTCATCCTCTATCTCCGGTGCATCCTCATCATAATATCGCCTGCTGTGATAATCGATCTGTTCCCGCAGTTCCAACACGCGTTTTTGCGCCGCATCCAATTCCATTTCGATTTCGGTCCTTTCCAAGGCTATGCCATCTTGTATCTTCCGCTTTATTTCTCGGGAAATAGAATCCAACGCTAGTAGTATATCAAAAACGTCGGCAAAAATCTATTCTTCGATTGTACTTTCTTCTGCTTCTCCCAGATTCGCCACCCGGCCGTCCACATCGATAAAGGTCTCCGGCACCTTCCCAATCAAAACGGTTTCTGCAATAATGAAGGTGGTGTTCAGCGTAGTTGTGGCGTCTTCTCCCGGAATGGCGGCATACAGCGCCACCGTAATGTCCATCACTAGCTGATGGCTGGTCTGATTAATACCAGCGCTCTCAAAACGGCTGGCCATTTGTGTGGTGGCTGCCCCGGAAAGGCTGATCTTCACCGGTATCCTCGGTCCCCGGCCGGTAAGCAGATCGCCCTTGAGAAGGGTGCCCAAGGGAATACGGATCGTCATATTTTGATGTTTTTTCAGCTGATTTAAAATCTCAGTGGTCACACTGGCCTTCAGTGCATTGACCTTCACCGTATCCGCCTCTACGGAAACAATGTTCCCTTGGACGTCCTTCTCCACCCGCATCAGATCCGTGTAGCGTACACCCTCCCGCTCCAATACAGCGGTGACCGCGTCGTTGATAGCTTGCGTACCTACCAGCTTCGCCTGGGTCAGTCCATAAGAACCGATCAGCGGCCGTACATGAGCATTCAGGACCAGAAACAGAATAAAAATCGCGCACAGCATCGCTGCCAACCGGAATCGGCGGCGTCTGATCTGTTCTCTCCGCCCACCCATCGACCGACGGGATCTCGTCCATCTTCTGCGGGATTGCAGCGTTCTGCGCATTGTCCTCGCCCCTTTGCATCATTTTCTCTTCATACTGCCATCTTACGCAGCAAACGAAAAAAGGTGCAAAAAAAGCGTGAAAAACGGACAGAAATTCCGTTTTTCACGCTTACAGAGCTAAATTACTTATTCGGATTATTCAGCGTTCTCGTTCTCCGATACTTCCGCAGCTTCTTCCGCAACGGCTTCAACAGCCGCTTCAGGGGCAGCTTCCGCCGCCGTAGAATCCCCGTCCTCCAGCAAAGCGCGGATGGACAGGCTGATGCGCTTTTTGTCATAATCCACGTTTGTGATCTTGACCTTTACTTCCTGGCCGATCTTCAATTCATCCTGGGGTTTCTCAATACGGCGGTCAGCAATCTGAGAGATATGAATCAGGCCATCGATCCCGGGAATGATCTGTGCGAACGCCCCGAACGCGGTCATACCCACAATCTTGGCATCCACCACGGATCCGATAGGATACTGCGCTTTGAAAATCTCCCATGGATTATCTTCCGTCTTGCGATAACCCAGAGAAATCTTTTTCTTTTCATGATCCAAGTCACGAATGTACACCTCCACGGTGTCTCCCACATTCACCACCTCAGAAGGATGCTTAATCCGGGACCAGGAAAGTTCAGAAATATGGACCATACCGTCCACGCCGCCCAGATCCACAAAGGCGCCGTAAGAAGTGAGGGATTTCACCACACCAGTGTATCTTTGTCCCACTTCAGCCTGTGCCCAGAAGGCCTCTTCCTTTTCCTTGCGCTCTTCCTTGGCTACAGCGCGGATAGAACCAACCGCACGGCGACGGCTCTGATTCACCTCAATGATCTTGAAGCGAACATTCTGCCGCAGCAGAGGGGTAAGATCCTCCATGCGGGAAATAGAAGCATGAGAAGCTGGGATGAATACCCGCACACCATGGGTGACCGCCAGCAGGCCGCCCTTAATAACATCAGTAACCACACCATCTAGGACGTCGCCGCTCTCTTCGGCAGCAACCACCATATCCCAGCCCTTCAGCGCGTCGATACGCTTTTTGGAGAGCATGATGGTGCCTTCCTGATCGTTGGTGCGCATGATGAGCAGCTCCAGCTCATCCCCCACCTTGCATACATCCTCAGGATTGACGTTGGGGTCGGCGGACAGCTCGTCCAGCGGAATATATCCGGCCTGCTTGCGGCCGACTACTTCAACCTGTACCTCATTCGGAGCAATCCCCACAACGATGCCGCGTACCCTTTCGTCCGTATTCAGGCTCTGCAGAGAAGCCTCCAGCGCCTCCTCAAAGCTCATTTCCTCAAAGGGCTTGGCAGGCTCCGCCGGCGCTTCGGCCGCGGCCGGAACCTCTTC
>ENA-UOJE01002257-UOJE01002257.1-human-gut-metagenome-genome-assembly--contig:-C23-NODE-2257-length-14980-cov-8.406030_pt1 | contig 14980 bp, 17 predicted proteins | sample MGYA00242341_ERZ723888 | MGnify/ENA metagenome assembly ERZ723888 | reverse complement strand
CGTTGCTTGCATCGTGATCCCATGGATAAATCGCACCCTTATAGAAGCAGCGGATTTCCATTATGGTGAGGCTTGCTTTTTTTCTCTTTATGCTTTATACTGAAGGATGAAACCCTTGAATATCCACTTCGCCTTGGAATGGAAGGAAGCGCGTTTATGCCGATTAAGGTCAAAGAGGAAGACAACGGCCTCTACATAAAGGTTCTGATTGGTTTTTCCATTGTGCAGGTGCTTTTAGCCATGCTGCTCTTCGTTGTCACGGCTGTGTCCAAAATCGCCTGGATTTCGCTGGCGGCGGTGGCGGCGGTGGGCATCTTCCTGGTTTACAAATTCTGGGATGACAAAAAACCGCTGCGGGTGATTCTGCGGATTGTGGAATACATCGTCGTCATCGCGCCCCTGATCCTCTTTGTGGTGGCGATGATCTCCAGTCTGATTCAGGCGGGGGGCAAGCTGCAACAGACGGAACTGTCCAGCCTGTACATCGGGTTATGCCTGGTAGCCCAGGTATTTCTGCTGTTCATGCTGCCGCTGATGGCGGTGGCCGCCTCCCGGGGACACGGCTTTGATGTGATCACCATGCGGATCTTCTCGGTGATCGAGCTTGCCATCGCCCTGTTCACCTGCTTCTACTACTACAATTTCGGTGATTTGCTGATGGGCGTGGAAAACGTGTATTTCCGCACCTTCTTCTGTTTGTGCGTGGCGGTGACCGCCGTGGCCTCCTTTGTGGTGTTCCCCATCACCTGGCGGCCGCAGTGGCTGCTGAAGGTCATGGATAATCAGAAGAAAAAGCGGGATGCCGCCGCTGCCGCCCGGGATACGGAGCAGCCTCCGGAAGCCGCGTCCGGCGCCGGCGAAGCGGAAGAATAAGCGTCCTCCATCATCCACTCAAGAGACGGCTGCAGAATCTCTGGTTTTGCGGCCGCCTTTTCTGTATGCCGCGGCTTTTTCGCGGCAGAATACAAATATGGAGAAACATGGCAGTGAAAAAGAGAGGATGCGTATGAAAACACAAGAAAAAAGACAGAAGAAGGACGCCGGCGGCTCCATGCTGAAATCCCGGATAATCGGTGCTCTGATCGCCGCCGCGGTGGTGTTGGTGCTGTTCTGGTTCATGCTGCCGCCCATCAACCCCACCAGCCCGATATTCTGGCGGTTTGTTGTGATGTCCCTGATCATCTTCCTGGTGTGTATGAGCGCGGGCGAACTGCGGGGCGCCGCCGCTTCGGCCGGTACCACAGAGGTGGAGGTCGGCGGGGTGAAAGTCCATAAGCCCAACATGCCATCCTTCAAACGCACCAGCAAGCTGATCAAAGGATTCCTGTTCACCATCGGGGGCATTGTCGCCCTGATGCTGCTGGCATCCCTGTTCGGGGTGGAGCTTTTCCACGCCGGCAGTTACAAGGATCTGCTGCAGAAGAGCGAAGGAAATTTCACCGAAGACGTGGCGGAACTGAGCATGAATCAGATTCCGGTGGTGGACCGGGACACCTCCGTCCAGCTGGGCAAACGCAAACTGGGCGAGATGTCCGATCTGGTATCCCAGTTTGAGATTTCGGAGGAATATACCCAAATCAATCGGGGAAACAAGCCGGTGCGGGTGACCCCATTGGTTTACGGTGATCTCTTCAAATGGTTCAATAACCAGGCGGAGGGCGTGCCCGCCTATATCCAGGTGGACATGGTGACCCAGGACACCACCTTGGTGCGGCTGGAGCAGGGCATGAAATACGCCCCCTGCGAATATCTGATGCGGGATCTGCAGCGGCACCTGCGGTTCAACTATCCCACCAAAATCTTCGAGACCTACTCCTTTGAGGTGGATGAAGAGGGAACGCCCTACTGGATTGCTCCCACCGTGCGCTACCGTATCGGCCTGTGGAACGGCAAGGACATTGAAGGCGCGGTGCTGGTCAACGCCGTTACTGGAGAGCATCGGTATTACGACGTAAAGGATATCCCCACCTGGGTGGATCAGGTGTACAACGCGGGGCTGATTCTGCAGCAGCTGACCTGGAACGGCAAATACCAATCCGGGTTCTGGAACTCCATCATCGGCCAGAAGGGCGTGCTGCGTCCCACCGACGGCTATAACTACATTGCGGTGAACGACGATGTATATCTCTATACCGGCATGACCTCGGTGGCGGGAGATCAATCCAACGTTGGGTTTGTGCTGGTGAATATGCGCACCAAAGACACCAAGTTCTACTCCATCTCCGGCGCGGAGGAAAACTCCGCCATGTCCTCCGCCCAAGGCCGCGTGCAGGACCAGGGATACCGGGCCACCTTCCCCCTGCTGCTCAACGTTTCCAACCGGCCCACCTACTTCCTCTCGCTGAAGGATAACTCCGGCCTGGTGAAGATGTACGCCTTTGTGGATGTCAAGCGCTACCAGCTGGTGGGTTTGGGTTCCACTGTGGAGGAGGCACGGGCGGATTATGAACAGGTGCTCGCCAAGGAAGAAGGGGTGCAGGCCACCGGCACCGAAGAAAAAGCCGGGCGGATAGCCGAGATTCACGACGTGGTGCTGGGAGGCAATACCAGCTATTATCTGCGGCTGGAAAACGAGGAACTGATTTTCATCGCCTCGGTGGAGGTTTCTCCCCAGCTGCCCTTCCTCAAGGCTGGAGATGCGGTCAAGCTCACCTGCAAAGGAGAGGGAAGCACCCGGAGCGTGCTGTCCATCGAATTGGCCGGCTGACGGCGGTAACAACAGAAAAGGTATGAAAATCCCCTGTAAGCGCTGCAATAATCCAGCTCTTGCAGGGGATTTCACTTGGTTCTATGTAACCGCCGGTTATTTCTGGGAATCATCCAACAGGCGTTCAGCCGCCTTCTCCAGCTGCGTGACAGTGGTATACCTCAGAAAACCTCTGAGACTCTGATAGGCATGAAGGCTGACCTCCAGACAATTCCGTTCCATAGACAGAAATTCCATATTTGTACCGCTTTTGAGAAGCATGGCACGGGTATTATTATACTGTATCATTCTGCACTTGACGTCCCAGCGCAGAATATTCAGCACATCCCCCCAGGGTACCTTTTTGGACAGGCGATATTGTGGCATAGAAATTCCTCCTGTGTTTTTGATAATACTTGGTCCAGACCCTTGCCGGAATAACGAGATGGCTTTGGCGGCCGGTTGTTAGATGAGTAAATGTCACCCGGTCTTATTACCTCTGAGAGGAACGGCCACTGCGCCGTTCCGGCGTGAGGTTATTATATCAAATCGGCCACATGGGTATGGACTTTTACCGGTATTTCCGGTTAAAATAATATCCATGTTCCCACCCTATCCCCATTCCAAACTTCTCTAAGCTGAAACCTCCTCTCATGGAGGTCTCTTTTTGATTCTTTCTCCTTATAGCATGCTCAGGAAAAAGACGCGGAGGGGAGGGGGCGCGGCCAAGCCTTCGGCTTGCCGGAGGGACCGTCAGGCTCCTCTCCGCAGAAAACAGTTCCCCACTCCGTGCAACATCACCAGCTCCCTCCGCAGAGGAAGCTCCCTTCGCAGAGGGCAGCACGCGAGGCGACAAAGGCCAGGAAATTTCCCGCTTTTGCTTCTTTAATAAGCACAAAAAGGGAGGAAGCCGATGGGCTCCCTCCCTTTTTGTGCGCCTATGGATGTCAGCAGCCGCAGCCGCAACCGCAATCATTACCACGGCTATTGCCGCAGCCGCAATCATTGCCGCCGAGAAGATTGCCGTCGCCACAGCAGCAGCAGATGATCACGATGAGAATGAGGATCCAGATCCAGGAACAGCCATTACCAAAACCACACATTTGTCGTTCACCTCCCAATAACAGCTTATGCGCCTGGGTTCATTTCGGTCACGGTTTTCTTCCGGGCCGCGCCAATTGGGACAGCGGCAATCCCCTCTTGCATTTTCGGCTGCTTTCCTGTAAGATGAGAAAGGAAGGTGAAAACATGGAGCGTATCGATATTACCAGGGAGCTGCTGACCGCCCCCGTTTATCCCGGCGATCCCCCGCCGCAGCTGGAAGCCCTCAGCCGCATCGCATTGGGCGATGTCTGCAACACCTCGCTGCTCCACACCTGCCTGCATACGGGCACCCATCTGGATGTGTCCCGGCACTTTTTCCCCGACGGCGTGGACACGGAGCAGATGCTTCTGGAGGCCTGCGTGGGGGACTGCACGGTGGTGGCCTTTGACGGTCTGCTGCTGGGCGCCCAGGCGGAACAACTGCTGCGCCGGGTCCGCCGGCGGGTGCTGTTCAAAGGAAAAATGGAGATCAGTCCCAGCGCTGCTTTTGTGCTTTCCGACGCGGGCATTCGTCTGGTGGGGGTGGAAGGCCCCTCGGTATCTCCGGCGGAATGCGAAACCGCCGTCCATCGGCAGCTGCTGGGCAGCGGGATGGCGTTGCTGGAGGGACTGGATCTCTCTGCGGTGGAGCCCGGCGGCTACTTTCTCTTCGCCGCTCCGCTGAAAATCCGCGATGGAGACGGTTCCCCTGTCCGGGCGGTTTTGGTGCGGGAGTGAAAATGGTGGTCATTGAACATAAAGGGAGGCATTCTGAATGTCGGAAGAAGAATTTGTATTTGAAATACTGGGCCAGACCATCGGTCCCATGCTGCTGATTATGCTGTTCAGCTTGGCGGGCAGCGTCTTCCTGGCACTGTGCGTTTACAACGACGCCAAGGCCAGGAATAACGACAGCGCCGTTATGTGGGCGGTGCTCTCCGGATTTTTCAACATTGCGGCGCTGGTCTACATCATCGTGGCGCTGGCATCCAAGCCCAAAGCGCTGGTTTGCCCCCGCTGCCGCAATACGGTGCCGGCGGGCTACGCCGGTTGTCCGGTCTGCGGACAGCCCTTTTTCCAGGCCGTGCAGACACCGGAAGCCATACAGGCGTATAAGCGCCGCCGTATGGTGTTCCTGATCCTGTTCATATCCTTTTATGTAATCACCCTGCTGCTCTCCTTCTGGTGGGCTTTCAATTTTGTAAGGTTGATGCAGGAATACACCTTATATTATTAAATTACAGAACAAGGCCTCTGCCGTTTCATTCGGCAGCGGCATTTTCCATCTTTCTCTTTCTTTCTCTTTTATCTCTCTTTACAGGCTGCGAATCTTTCTGATACAGGAACGGCAGATATACCCATCTTCAAAGGGAATCAACTCTTCACAGCTTCCGCACAGCCGGCAGCGTTTGGCCCCGTTCTGCAGCACAATGCGATTGCCCTCCAGCTCCATGATCACATCCGCATTGGGCTGCAATCTCAGCGCCTCCCGCAGAGCCAAAGGAATTACCAGCCGCCCCATTTCATCCATCTTTTTTCTGATCCTCATTCTTGCGACACCTCTTTTCCGATTGCCATACGGTCGATGAACAAACACCCGCCTGCGCCCCGCCCTGCTGCGGGGCATACCGATGGTTTCGCCGGTCAGGCTTTGGGTTTGTTCAGCAGGCCTCATATAGAAAGACCGTTGGCGATATCCTTTTCGACGATGTCGCGGAGAAAATTTTTTCTTCTTTTCGGTTCAGCTGAGAATACTCCCTATGGGAGAGCGACAAAAAAGCCCCTGTTTCCATAAAGGAAACAGGGGCTGCAAAATAACAAGCGCGGAGGATTATTCTTCCTCTTCGTGGTCGTGATGGCAGCCGCAGCCGCATTCGTCGTCATCGCATTCGATGTCGCCGAACTCCAGATGCTCACCGCAGCCGGGGCACTCGATGCCGCCCTCCAGCAGGGTCTCCTCATCCACGCAGAACTCCTCGTCGCAGTTGGGGCAGCAGACGTCGTAGTAGGCTTCCTCGTCATCGTCGCCGCAGCAATCGCAGTCCTCATCGTAGAAGTCGGTCTCCAGCGCGTCCAGGTCCTCGTCGATGGCGTCCACCTGTTCGGTCAGTTCAGCGGTGTAGTCCTCCAGGTCTTCCACGCTGACCGCCAGATCTGCCAGCACATCCATTACCGCCTTAAGCAGCTTGCCTTCCTTGGAATCCTCTTGAATGCCCAGTCCCTCGGCCAGACCTTTCAGATACGCAACTTTTTCCGTGACAGTCATGACTGTCCCTCCTTACAATTCATCATTCTAGTATTGTGTGCAGAACAAACAGGATTATGCGCGCTCCATATATTCGCCGGTGCGGGTATCCACCCGGATCATCTCGCCCTGGTCGATAAACAGAGGCACGCGCACCTCCGCGCCGGTTTCCAGGGTGGCGGGCTTGGTGGCATTGGTGGCGGTATCGCCTTTGAAGCCGGGATCCGTCTCGGTGACCTGCAGTTCCACAAAGTTGGGGGGTTCCACGGCGAAGACGTTGCCCTTATAGGAAACCACCCGGCAGACCATGTTCTCCTTGACGAACTTGAAGTTGTCGGAGAGAATGTCCTTGCCGATGGGCAGCAGCTCGTAGGATTCCAGATCCATGAAATAATACAGGTCGCCGTCGTTGTAGGAATACTCCATTTCCTTGCGCTCCACAAAAGCGGTGGGGAACTTGTCGTTGGGGTTGAAGGTGCGCTCCACCACGGTGCCGGCGATGACGTTGCGGATTTTGGTGCGCACAAACGCCGCGCCTTTACCGGGCTTCACATGCTGGAATTCAATGATCTGATAGACGTTGCCGTCCATTTCAAAGGTCACGCCGTTGCGGAAATCTCCTGCTGATACCATGGTACCTTACACGCCTTTCTTCCTTCGCGCCCGGCCGGGCGCCCTTTTATTCTACATCGGCCGCCATCGGCCACAGCCGCGAAATCCCGCAGCCAACCGTTCCCTTGCAGGAACACAGAGACACTGAGATTTATTTTACCGTATTCCGGTGAATTTTTCAAGTGCAACCTTGATAAATTCACAGAATTGTCAGGGATTTCGGCGATTTCGTCAGATTTTCACAGCCCGTCTCCGTAATGGCCGCCATATCCTCTATGCGAACGCCGAATTTTCCCGGAAGATAGATCCCCGGTTCCACCGTCACCACGCTGCCGGCGTGAAGAATTTCTTCCTCCGGCGCCGCCGGGGACAGCCGGGGCTCCTCATGGATTTCCACCCCCACGCCGTGACCGGTGGAATGACCGAAGCAATCCCCCCAGCCCGCCGCTTTGATGATATCCCGGGCGGCGGCGTCTCCCGCCCGGCAGGACAGCCCGGCCCGCAGGGAGCGAAGCGCCGCCTCCTGGGCCGCCAGCACGGTGGCGTATACCCGTTCCTGCTCCTCTGTCACGTGACCCACCGCCACCGTCCGGGTCATGTCCGAGTGCCAGCCGTCCACCATGGCGCCGAAATCCATGGTGACAAAGTCCCCTGGTTCCACCCGCCGTTCCCCCGGCACCCCATGGGGCAGGGAGGAATTGGGGCCGGAAACCACGATGAAGTCAAAGGCCACCCCGTCCGCTCCCTGGCTGCGGATGAAAAACTCCAGCTCCAGAGCGATTTCCTTTTCGGTGCGCCCGGGCCGGATATACTCCAGAATATGGGCGTAGCCCCGATCCGTCAGCGCCTGGGCGCAGCGTATCTTCTCCAGTTCCCGGGCGGATTTTATCAGCCGCATCTGCCGCATCCGGTCGTCGTACCGCCCCTGAGCCGCCACCTCGCAGACGCCTCGCAGAGCCTTGCGCCAGTCGTCCAGCTGCTTAACCGTGGTCTGCTCCGCGCTGACCGCCAGCCGTTTCACCCCATGACGGGTCAGCAGTTCCCGCAGTATATCCAGCAGCCGGTCGCCGCTGCGGCATTCCAGATCCGGGATAGCCCGCCGGGCCGCCTCTATATAACGAAAATCGGTGAGAAAATACGCCGCCTCCGCCGTGGTGAGGACATATCCGGCGCTGGAGGCGAAACCGGTGAGATACCGCCGTTCATGAGGCGCGGCGGTGAGGGCCGCCTCCCCAGGCTCCAGAAACGCGGACAGCTGCCGCGTTTTTTCATTCATTGGCATCTTTCCTTCATCCTTTCTCGTCGCCTGGCACAGGGATCTCCACCCGCTGCGCGCCAAAGGCTCAAAACCATTATGACAGCAGATCCTGCATGGCGTACAGCGCCAGAATATAGCTCGTGGGACCGAACCCGGCGATCTGCCCCCGGCAGACCGGTGCGATCACCGACGTATGACGGAACTCTTCCCGGGCGTGGATGTTGCTCAGATGTACCTCGATCACCGGCAGCCGGATGGCGGCAATGGCGTCCCGAATGGCATAGCTGTAATGGGTGTAGGCTCCGGCGTTGAGGATCACCCCGTCATAGGTCCCCATGGCGGCGTGAAGCCGGTCGATCAGCTCCCCCTCGCTGTTGCTCTGACCGCAGTCCGCCTGCATTCCCAGCACATCAGCCCGCTCCCTGATCCGGGCGCAGACCGCCTCATAGCTGTCGCTGCCATAAACGCCGGGCTCCCGCACACCCAGTAGATTCAGGTTGGGACCGTTAAGCACCAGGATTTTTTTCTTTTCCACTGCCATGCGTCATCCATCCTTTAGTGTTCTTTTTTTAAGATATAATATAAGGGGATGGTGAAAAAAATCAGCCAGCCGGGATGCCACCAATGGCCGAAAAATCCCAACAGCAGGTAAATCAGCGCCACCAGAATGGGAAACGCCCCATCCCAGTTCCGGCCGTTCTCCCCCACAAGAGCATAATACAACGGAATGGTGCAAAATACAAGCCAGCCGGGATGCCACCAGTGGCCGAAAAATCCCATCAATAGGTAAATCAGCACCACCAACGCCGGAAAGGGAAACCGCAGCCAGCAGCTTTTTCCCTGGTAGAGAACCGGCAGATTCTCCGGCGGCGGCAGCGGTGCCAACTCCTCCGACGGCGGCGGATTATCCCGTGGAACCGCACCGCTGCCGGTCAGCAGTTCATCCAGGGAAATGCCATACAGCCGGGCCAGCAGAATGAGATTGTCCGTGTCCGGCGAAGCTTCCGCCCGCTCCCATTTGGACACCGCCTGACGGCTGACGCCGATGCGGGCGGCCAGCTCCTCCTGGGAAAGATTGTGGTTTTTGCGCAGCTGGACCAGACGATTGGCAATTTCGATGTTCATGCGGCCATCCCCTTTCGGTTGTTGCCTATATTTTAGCAGAAATCGCCGGGCCGCCGCCACCCACTCTGGTTTTCAGCGGCAAACGCAACCAAAGGTTGCGGACCGGGGTAAATTTCAGGACAGCCTCCGTCTTGCCGGAGGCTGCCGCCAGTGGTATATTGGATATAAACAGCCCGGTTTCATCCAAAAGGAGGGTCATCATGAAACGATTGCTTATCGCCATACTGACCGCCGGCAGCCTGCTGCTTCCGGCAGGCTGCGCCGCGCCGTCCCCTCCGTCTCCCGCTCCCTCTTCCGATACGGTTCCGACCGCCGAATCCCAGCCCCTGCCCTCCGGCCTTCCTGTCATCGATCGGCTGCTGCCGCTGGAGGATGACACCTACTCCCGCTCTCGGCAAGGGGCCGAGGTCAGCCACATCATGATCCATTTTATGAGCAATGTGGTGAACCGGCCGGAAGACCCTTACCGCATGGAGGACGCGGAGGCCAACTTTCGGGAATACGAGGTGTCCTCCCACTACGTCATCGACCGGGAAGGAAAAATTGTCCGCTTTGTGCCAGAGGAACGGGCCGCCTACCATGCGGGAATCGGCTCTCTTCCCGGTTTCCCCGAGCTGGACGACAATCTCAACGATCATTCGGTGGGCATCGAACTTTTAGCCATGGGCAGCCGGGAGGAAATGGCGGGCTACATCACCGGTGAGGCGAACGACAGCCTGGCGCCGGGGATCCCCGGCTACACCGAGGCCCAATACGCCTCCCTGAAGGCGCTGATCCGGGAAATCGCCGCCCGGCACCCGGGAATCCGGCTGGACCGGCAGCATGTGGTGGGACACGACGAATACGCTCCCGGCCGCAAGCAGGATCCGGGAGAGCTGTTCGACTGGTCCCGGCTGGGTCTGACGGCATAATTTCTCAGGCCCCGGCGTTCAGCTCATATAACCGCTTCATTTCGGCGGCGTCCTCCGCCTGGGTGCCGGCGGATTCACAGATGCACACCGGGGACAGTTTCCGCTGGGCCAGCAGGGCCATCAGCGGGGCGGGATCAGGGCCGAAAGCGGTGCTTTCAAAGGTCAGATGGACCTTTTCCCCTCCGGCGGAATATTCGATTTTGGAGAAGTGCATGTGAAAGCCTTTTCCCCGTTCCTCCCCCAGCCGGTTGCGGATGGCATCCAGTACCGCTTCATAAGCGCCCGGCTCCTCCAGGGCCCCATGGGTGCGGCTGTTGAGGTGGCCGAAATCGATGCAGGGAATAAACCGCTCCTCCAACTCGCAGAAACCCAGCACCTCCTCCAGATCCCCCAGTTGATTGATCTTGCCCATGGTTTCCGGGCAGATATGGACGTGGGAAAGCCCCGCCTCGTCCAGCACCCGCTGGGCCTCCAGCAGGGTGCCAGCGGCCTTGGCGGCGGCTTCCGGACGGCTGAGGCCCCCCAGGCCGCCGGGATGAACCACGATGCGGCTCCCGCCCATCCGACTCACCGCCAGGGCGCTGTCGTGGATATACCGCAGACTGTTCAGCCGCTTCTCCTCATCGGCGGAGGCCAGAGAGATATAATAGGGCGCATGGAGGGAGAGAGCGATGCCGTTGGCCTCCGCCTCCCTTTTGATCGCCGCGGCGGCTTCCTCCGAAACCCGGACGCCCCGGCCGCACTGATATTCGAAGGCGTTCAGTCCTCGTCCCCGCAGCCAGGCGAACATCTGCAGGGTGGTTTTGTTGCCCTCGGCATGGAATGAGGCGCTGCTGCCTGCCGGGCCGAACACGGGCGGCATAAAAATTCCCCCTTATCCCTTTTGATTACCATCCGGTTTATGTTTGGCGATAATCCGCCTTTCTATACGCCGTTTCACCGCCATCAGGGGCTTTCCGCTTTCCAGCTGGACAGGCATCACCTGGATGCATTTCACCCCTGCCGTGTGGGCCCCCAGAATATCGGTGAACACCTGATCCCCCACTGCGGCGCACTGATGCAGCGGCAGTCCCAGCCGTCTGGCTGCCCGCCAGAAGCCGAAGGGACAGGGCTTGCAGGCAAAGGAGATACACCGCAGGCCGATCCGCTGGGCAAAGGGCTTCACCCGGCCGGGATTACTGTTGGACACCACCGTCAGGGCGTAGCCCGCCGCCTGCATCTCCAGAAGCCACACCTCCACCGCCGGGTCCAGGAACTGGCTGCGGTGCCGGGTCAGGGTGTTGTCCACATCCAGGAACAGCCCCTTGACTCCCAAAGCATCCAGATCCTGGGGGGTGATATCGGTGAGACGGTCGCGGTAGAGGGTGGGAACAAAAATGGACATAAGCCGATTCCTTTCATCAGTCGGAAATAGAGGGTGACACCTGCGGCGGAAAGAAAGATCTTCCCGCCGCAGGTTTTCAGCATTTACACCTGGCGGATGGCGCCCATCCACTGGAGGAGATAGAAGCAGTCTCGAAACGCCTGCTGATAAATCCATTCCTCGCGCATGGAGCTTTTGTCGTTCTCCGCTTCTTCAAAATGAAAAATCCATTTCTCATCATCCTCTCCCAGCCGCTTTTTGATGTTCTCAAACAGCTGCGTGCTCTGCTGGGATCGTTTCATGTATTCCGGATTGCTTTCCGCCTGCCGGACGACTGCTTGGGAAGAGGATTCGCGGCGGGCTTGATAAAACCATTGACAAAACGCATCCTTCATTTTCATAGGCCCCTTTCAAAATGTGAGCCAAGCCCTTGAAAAAAGCCTCCGCGCATGATACTATATTTACGCAGATGCTGTTTTTAACGGCATTGGCGTGTGGGAAGCGGCGTCGTTCTTGGTGGGATGAGCGCCGCTTCTTTCATATTTTCGAACTGTTTAGGTCGTCATACATCCTGTGGATACCTCTCCGAATCACTTCCGCTTTGGATACTTTCAAATCCTCCACACAGCTTTGCAGCTTTTCCGCGGTTCCAGTATCCAACCGTACCTTTAAAGAAATATCCTTGGGATTGTCCGTGGGACGGCCCATTTTCTTGTCCCCCAAAACCATCACCTCACTTTTTGGGGTCGCTAATATCACACACTTACCGACGCCGCAAAGTCAAGGGAATTTTATCTGCTTTGGTGTGATGATTTTTTAACGTGGCATTTTTCCACCGATGCTGATTTAACGGCGTCGTTCTTGGTGGAGCGGGCGCCGCTTCTTTCTTCATTGTCCGCCTTCAGCTTCAGGATAGGCCGGCGCACCCTTTCCGCTTGCGTGATCTGGTGCTTATCGCAGTAGTCGTCCAGAATTTTTTCACACTGATTTCCATCCTGGCGGTTACGCGGCTATCTTTAGGACTATCGGTAGGAAGTCCTCTTTTTGCTGCCAATGATTCATCTTCAATTTCGGCTAACATAAATATATAATTTTATCATCCATAAATCAAAGGGTTTTCGAAAAAATAATGAGGGCTTACTTCCCAAGCGATGAGGAATGGTTCAGCCGCAGTGATAAAATTTGAGGAAAAAGGGTGCTGCAAAATGCTTTTATCCGCATTTTGCAGCACCCTCTTAAGTGTCCTTATTTGAACTTTCTTTTACGAGCGGCTTCCGATTTCTTCTTGCGGCGTACGGAAGGTTTTTCATAGTGCTCTCTCTTGCGCACTTCGGCGAGAACGCCGGAACGGGCGCAGGACTTTTTCCATCTGCGCAGCGCGCTGTCCAGGGATTCATTTTCCTTCACATGAACTTCTGACATACCATATTCCCTCCCTCCGCCTGATAGCAGGGGCTATTCTTAAAATTACGCAGGCTTTATTATACAGCACCCGCATCGGATAGTCAAGGGTTTTCTCCCAAATTGGTGCAAACTTCCGCCCAAGTTTTGCCTAAACCGGTTACTGAGGACGGATCACCAGATTCACCAGCTTGCCGGGGACATACAGTTCCTTGACGATCTGCATGCCCGCCAGGGCCGCGGCGATTTTTTCATCCGCCTTAGCCGCCGCCAGAGCCTGGGCCGCCTCTGAATCCGCCGGAATCACCAGCCGGGTGCGGATTTTGCCGTTGACCTGCACGGCGATTTCCACCGTATCCTCCACGCACTTGGCGGGATCATAAACCGGCCACTGGGCCTGGGCCAGCTGGCCGCCGTACTCCAGCCGCTCCCACAGCTCCTCCGTCATATGGGGGGCGAAGGGATTGAGCAGGATCAGCAGGATCCGGTATTCCTCCCGGGTAGCGCCGCCCGCCGCTGCAAAATCGTTGAGCAGCGCCATCATGGCGGCGATGGCGGTGTTGAATTTCAAGTTCTCCGCGTCCTCGCCCACCTTGCGGATGGTCTTGTGGACGGCGGTTTCCACCTGGGGCCGGACGCCCTCGCCGGGAACCAGGCTTTCGCCCAGGGCCCACACCCGCTCCAGGAAGCGGCGGCTGCCACGGATGCTGGAGCTGGACCAGGGAGCGGCTTTTTCGAAGTCGCCGATGAACATCTCATACACCCGCAGGGTATCCGCGCCGAACTCCCGGACGATATCGTCGGGATTCACCACGTTGCCCCGGGACTTGGACATCTTCTCCCCGTTCTCCCCCAGGATCATGCCGTGGCTGGTCCGCTTGGCATAGGGTTCCGGGGTGGGCACCACGCCGATGTCGTAAAGGAATTTGTGCCAGAACCGGCTGTAGAGCAGATGCAGGGTGGTGTGCTCCATGCCGCCGTTGTACCAATCCACCGGCATCCAGTAATCCAGCTTTTCCTTGGAGGCCAGCGCTTTGTCGTTGTGGGGATCGGCGTACCGCAGGAAATACCAGGAGGAACCGCCCCATTGGGGCATGGTGTCCGTTTCCCGCTTGGCGGGAGCGCCGCAGTGGGGACAGGGCACGTTGACCCAATCCTCGATGGCGGCCAAGGGGGATTCCCCGTTGTCGGTGGGCTCATAGCTTTCCACCATGGGCAGGCGGATGGGCAGCTGCTCTTCCGGCACCGGCACATAGCCGCAGTGGGGGCAGATAACGATGGGGATCGGCTCTCCCCAATACCGCTGACGGGAGAAGACCCAATCCCGCAGCTTGAAATTGACCTTGCTTTCCCCGATGCCTTTTTCCGCCAGCCAGGCGGTGATGGTTTTCTTGGCTTCCTCCACCGTCAAGCCGTCCAGGAAGCCGGAGTTCACCATCACGCCGGTAGCGCAGTCGGTGAAGGCCTCCTTTTCCACGTCGCCGCCCTTCACCACCTCGATGATGGGCAGACCGAACTTTTTGGCGAACTCCCAGTCCCGGGTATCGTGGCCGGGCACCGCCATGATGGCGCCGGTGCCGTAGGAAACCAGGACGTAGTCGGAGATGAAGATGGGGATGCGCGTCCCGTTCACCGGGTTGACTGCTTCCACGCCCTCCAGCCGGACGCCGGTTTTATCCTTGGCCACCTCGGTGCGCTCGAAATCGGATTTTTTCGCCGCTTCGGTCTGGTATCCCCGGACCGCGTCCATATTTTGGATCACGTCCGCCCATTTTTCCAACAGCGGATGCTCGGGAGACATAACCATATAAGTAGCGCCGAACAGGGTGTCCGGCCGGGTGGTGTAGATCTCCACCGCATCCCCAGCGGTGGTCTCAAACCGCACCTGGGCGCCGGTGGACCGGCCGATCCAATGGATCTGCTGGGCCCGGACCCGCTCGGGATAATCCACCAGGCTGAGGTCGTCGATGAGCCGCTGGGCATATTCGGTGATCTTCAGCATCCACTGGCTCTTGACCTTGCGGACTACCTCGCCGCCGCACCGCTCGCAGACGCCGCCCACCACCTCTTCGTTGGCGAGAACACATTTGCAGGAGGTGCACCAGTTCACGGCCATCTCTTTCTTATAGGCCAGGCCGTGCTTGAAGAGCTGCAGGAAAATCCACTGGGTCCACTTGTAATAATCCGGATCGGTGGTGTTGATCTCCCGGTCCCAGTCAAAGGAATAGCCCCGGGCCTGCAGCTGGCTCTTGAACCGGGCCACGTTGTTCTTGGGCACAATTTCCGGGTGAATGTG
>ENA-UOJE01002248-UOJE01002248.1-human-gut-metagenome-genome-assembly--contig:-C23-NODE-2248-length-15074-cov-6.356948_pt1 | contig 15074 bp, 10 predicted proteins | sample MGYA00242341_ERZ723888 | MGnify/ENA metagenome assembly ERZ723888 | reverse complement strand
GTAGCTTTACATAGAGCGGGAGTATTTCAACTGCTACGCCCCCAAGACGTATTCACGGCTCAAGCCCGTATGCTAGGTGCGTCTCAAGGGCGCATACGTGGTCAGGTGTTCCCACTGGGACACAGACGAAAACGGCAATGTCACCACGGTATACTGCACCTACGACCCCGCGACAAGGGGCGGGGAGTGCGAGAGAAAGATAAAGGGCACCATACACTGGCTCAACGCCAAGGACGCGAAGCCCGCCGAGATACGCCTTTACGAGGACCTGCTGCTGCCTGAGGCGGAGGGCGAGGAGAAGGAATTTACGGAGCGGCTCAATCCCAATTCGCTGACAGTCGTCAACGCTCTGGTGGAGCCCGAGCTTGCCCAAAAGGAGCCGGGCTACCGCTGCCAGTTCATGCGCACCGGCTACTTCTGCGCCGACCTTGACTATACTGGGGAGCGCCCCGTGTTCAACAGGATAGTCGGCCTCAAGGACAGCTTTAAGGCATAAGAAAGGAAGCATTTATGGAAGTACGCACACGCTTTGCCCCATCGCCTACGGGGTATATGCACATAGGAAATCTTCGCAGCGGCCTTTACGCTTATCTCTTTGCCCGCCACAACCACGGCAAGTTCCTGCTCCGCATAGAGGATACGGATCAGGAAAGATTTGTAGAGGGCGCAACCGACCTTATCTACCGCACCCTCAGGGACGTGGGCATGAACTGGGACGAAGGCCCCGACATTGGCGGCGAATATGGCCCCTATGTACAGAGCGAAAGAAAAAGCATGTATCTGCCGTTTGCGGAGCAGCTCATAAAGAGCGGCCACGCCTACCGCTGCTTCTGCACTAAAGAAGAGCTGGAGGAGCGGCGCGCTGCGGCTGCCGCCAGGGGCGAGACCTTCAAATACGACAAGCACTGCCTGCACCTTTCCAAGGAGGAGATACAGGCCAAGCTGGACGCGGGGGTTCCCTACGTCATCCGCCAGAACGTGCCCACAGAAGGCACCACCAGCTTTACCGACATGGTGTTCGGCACCATCACGGTAAACAACTCCGACCTTGATGACAGCATACTCATAAAGGCAGACGGCATGCCCACCTATAACTTCGCAAACGTGGTGGACGACCATCTGATGAAGATATCCCACGTAATGCGGGGCATGGAGTACCTTTCCTCCACGCCGAAATATAACCTTCTTTACGAGGCCTTCGGCTGGGAGATACCCCACTATATCCACATGACCCCCATAATGCGGGACGCACAGCACAAGCTTTCAAAGCGGGACGGCGACGCTTCCTATGCGGATTTTGTGGACAAGGGCTATCTGAAGGAGGCGCTGGTGAACTACGTGGCGCTCCTTGGCTGGAACCCCGGCGACGACAGGGAGATATTCTCCCTCTCCGAGCTTTGCGAGGCCTTCGACGTTTCCGGCATGAGCAAGTCCCCGGCAATATTCGACCCGGAAAAGCTCACTTGGATGAACGCCCAGTACATAATGGCCCTCTCCAAAGAGGAGTTCACAAGGCACGCCATGCCCTGGTACGAGAAGGCGGGCATAGCCCATATGGATACGGATATACTTTGCCGCATACTTCAGCAGCGGGTGCGGGTGTTCAACGAGATACCCGATATGGTGGACTTTCTCACAAAGCTTGACGAGGACTATGATGCTGCCCTTTTCACCAACAAGAAGAGCAAGACGGACAGCGCCGTATCAAAAGAAGTGCTCGAAATGGTGATACCCGCGCTGGAAGCGCTGCCCAACTGGAACGAGGAGCTGCTCCACGACACCCTCATCGGCATGGCCGCCGAAAAGGGCATGAAGAACGGCACCCTGCTCTGGCCTGTGCGCATAGCCATGGCGGGCAAGGCAGTCACCCCCGGCGGCGCAATAGAGATAGGCGTGCTGCTGGGCAAAGACGAAACCATGCGAAGGCTGAAGATCGGCCTTGAGAAGCTGCAATAACAAAAATAAAAGCAAAGGGAACGGTAAAAAACGTTCCCTTTTTATTTCTGCAAAATGTTAATTTTATTTTACTTATGGCGGATGAACGTGACATAATTTGAAAAGTAATATATAATAAAATAATAGAGTTGCGCGGGAGGTCAACATGATAATGAGGGTTTTTATTGCATTGCTTTGCTGCCTTATGCTGTCCGGCTGTCAGCATGGCGTTTCACTGCCTGCTGCCGATAATGCTGAAGCGGCGGAGACGGCGGTGGAGAGTATTGAAGAACCGGCATACAAAAAGTTCACTGACTTTGACGGCGACGGTATTGAGGACGCTGCGGCATTGTCGATGGCGGATAAGGACTATGCAAAGCTGACGGTTACCCTCGGAAGCGGAAAAACCATAGAGAAAGAAATTCAGGGCTGGTGGTGGTTTGTCGATAATGAAACGGGACGTGACAGCCTTGAACCGACCGATGTGCCAGTTTGCGATTTTGACGGCGACGGCAAGGACGAAATGTTGATGCAGCTGGCTTTTGCCGGAAGCAGCGGCCAGAGCAGGGAGATACACATTTTGGGGGTCAAAAACGATGAATTATTTGAGCTGCCGCTGGATTATATTTTTCCGGATATATCCGACCTGCCGGATAAAACCGATTATTTAAGTCAATTTAAAGATATCAATGATAATTGCCTTGGGGCACAGATAGTCCGCGGGGATGACGATAGACCCCTGCTGCGCGTAAGGCAGTATGATTTAGCCACTTCAAATTACGACGGCTCATGGTATGTGGATTGTGCGTTCACCGGTCAGGGCTGGGCCGTAAAACGGGTGACGTGGAGCAGGGTGTTCACATATGGTAGTGCCGATGAATAATAACAAGTATTGTCAAATCAATTAGTGTACAAGTCCCCAAAATTCATATTTTGGGGACTTGTTATTACATTTACTGCGGCTTTTTCATCGTCAGGCTTATACGCTTTTTCTTCTGGTCAACCTCAAGCACCCATACGGTCACTATGTCCCCGGGCTTTAATACCTCGCTGGGGTGGCGTATGAACTTATCGCATATCCTCGATATGTGTACGAGGCCGTCCTGATGCACCCCTATGTCCACGAACGCCCCGAAGTCCACTATGTTGCGCACGGTGCCGGTAAGCTCCATGCCGGGCACAAGGTCGCTCATCTCCATCACGTCGCTGCGCAGCAGCGGCTTAGGCAGCTCATCCCGGGGGTCGCGGCCCGGCTTTTGCAGCTCCCTGAGTATATCCTTCAGCGTGGGCACGCCTATGCCGCATTCCTCGGCGGCCTTGTCCATGCCTATCCTTTTAAGCTCATCGGGCAGCTTTGATATGTCGCTGCCGCAGAGCAGAAGCAACGACTTGGCCGCCCTGTAGCTTTCGGGGTGTACGGCGGTATTGTCCAGCATCTCGGCGCTTTCCGGCACCCGGAGGAAGCCGGCGCACTGCTCGTATGCCTTTGCGCCCAGCTTAGGCACCTTGAGAAGCTCCTTGCGGCTCCTGAAAGCCCCTTCGGCTTCGCGGTACGCTACGATGTTCTTTGCCACGGTGGAATTTACGCCGGAAACGTGGGAAAGGAGGGACACCGATGCGGTGTTAAGGTCAACGCCTACGCTGTTCACGCAGTCCTCCACCACCCCCTCCAGCGTTTCGTCCAGCCGCTTTTGAGGCATGTCGTGCTGATACTGGCCAACGCCTATGCTCTTGGGGTCTATCTTCACAAGCTCCGCCAATGGGTCCTGCAATCTTCTTGCTATGGACACTGCGCTCCTCAGGGATACGTCGTAATCCGGGAACTCCTCCGCGCCCAGCTTGCTGGCGGAGTACACCGATGCCCCCGCTTCGCTGACTATAACGTACTTTACATCCGTGCCTTTTACGGTATCCGCAGCGAACTTTTCCGTTTCACGGCCGGCGGTGCCATTGCCTATGGATATGACCTTCACGTTGTGCTTCTTTATGAGCCCCGTGACGATGCGCTCCGCTTCGGCTATTTTATTGTGGGGCGGCGCAGGGTATATGACGGCGGTATCCAGCACCTTGCCCGTCTCGTCCACTACCGCCACCTTGCAGCCGGTGCGGTAGCCAGGGTCCAGCCCCATGGTCACCATGCCCTTCACCGGGGGCTGCATGAGCAGCGGCTTCAGGTTCACCGCAAAGGTGGCTATGGCCTGCTCGCAGGCTTCATCGGTGAGCATGGAGCGGAGCTCCCGGGTAACGGAGGGATATATAAGCCTGCTCCACGCGTCCTTTGCTGCGGCCTCCACCTGCTTTGAGCAGGGGCAGCATCCCCGTACAACGCTGAGAGCGACTATGCGCTCTGCGCCTTCCTCGGGAATGCTTACCGAAACTTTAAGGAAACCCTCCTTTTCGCCCCGGTTTATCGCCAGCACACGGTAGCCGGGTATGGTGGAGAGACCCTCGGAAAAGTCGAAGTACATGTCATATACCCCGTTATCCTCCGGCGCGTCCGCCGCCTTTAACGCGGTCAGCGTGCCGGACCTGTGTGCAAGCTCCTTTATATAGCGGCGGATATCGGCGGAATCCGACAGCCGCTCGGCGATTATGTCGCGTGCGCCCGATAGGGCTTCGTCGGGAGTGTTCACGCCCTTGCCGGGGTTTACGTATTTCTCCGCAAGCTTTACGGGGTCTGCGGCAGGCTCCTGCATGAGAAGCTTTGCGGCAAGGGGCATAAGGCCCTTTTCCTTGGCTATTGACGCCCTCGTGGTGCGCTTCGGCTTGTAGGGCCTGTATAAATCCTCCAGCTCCGCCAATGTGGCGGCGCTGTCCAGCCTTGATGAAAGCTCATCGGTCAGCTTTTCCTGAGAGGCGATGCTCTGCTTTATCTCGCCGCGCCTCGCGTCCAGATTTCTAAGATAAGTAAGCCTGTCCGCCAGCCTTCGTATCTGCTGGTCGTCCATGCTGCCGTGCAGCTCCTTGCGGTAGCGGGCTATGAAGGGCACCGTATTGCCCCCATCCAGCAGCTCTATCACGTTCTGCACGTGGGGCAGGGTCTCGTTCAGTTCCTTTGAAAGTATCTCGGCTATGGTCTGCATATTTTTTCCATTTCTTATATTAAAGATATTCAAGCCTTTACGGTTGGATTGGCGATGCCGCGGAAAGCCCTTGCCCGGCGGGTTATCTCGGCAAAGTCCCCTGCGGCTATGAGCTCCTTATCGCACAGGGGGCTGCTTATGCCTGCGGCAAAGGCCCCGGCCTTCAGGTAGTCCCCCAGGTTATCGGGCGTTATGCCCGCCGTGACCACAAGGCCTATATGGGAGAGAGGCGCCCGGAGGTCCTTGAAGTACTTTAGGCCCATTGTGGCCGTGGGGAACAGCTTCACCAGGTCTGCGCCCGCATTGTGGGCCGCCATTATCTCGCTGGGGGTGAGCGCGCCGGGTATGGATACAAGGCCCAGCCGCTTGGTTTCCGCTATGACGGCGGGGTCGGTGTTTGGCGAGACTATATATTTTGCCCCCGCCTCGTATGCGGCCCGCACCTGATCGGGGCTCAGCACAGTGCCAGCCCCGGGGATTATGCCCGGCATACCGCAGAGGGCCTTTATGTTCCTCCGGGCCAAATTGGCGCAGTCATCCCTCTCCTGCTGGAAGGTCACTTCTATGAAGCGTATGCCGCCATTCCGTATGGCCGCGGCAAGGCTGAGAAGGCTTTCCCCCTCCGCGCCCCGGCATATGGCTATGAGCTTATCCTGCCTGAGGCAGGAAAGTAATTCAAGATTACACATATGATATTTCCTTTTCTGTTTCTTGGTTATTGCGCATTGGCATCAGTATTTTTCATTATATCATGAACTGCATAAAATTGTCAGCGGCAGCGGCGGCGCAAAATTCTAATAGAAAAAAGATAGTAATGAGGGGTGCTTCTCTATTGAAATTCCCTATGATATGGGTTTATAATGTACCCTGTTCATTCGGGCGCGCCCCGAAAAAAAGCCCGAAGCTTGGAGGAAACCCCTTATGTACAACAGCACCTTGCGTACCTTTACCGGCCGTATGATAATAGCCACCCTGGGCTGCATCATAATGTCCATAGGCATAAACGTATTCACTACTCCCTGGAACTTCTACACCACCGGCCTTGTGGGCTACTCCCAGTTTTTAAGGTCCGTGCTGGTGGAGGATTACGGCATAACGCTGAGCAATATAGACCTCGCGGGCGTGATCTACTATGCGTTGAGCATACCCATATTCATAATCACCTTCAAGGGCCTCGGGCGAAGCTTCTTTTTGCGCACCCTGGTATTTACCGCGGTGTTCTCCCTGACCACCGCCTTCATACCCGTGCCCTCTGCCCCCGTGATAAACGACAGGCTCACCTGCGTGCTGATAGGCAGCGTTTGCGTGGGCGTGGGCGATGGAATGGTCATAACCTGCGGCTGCACCGTGGGCGGCTTGGATATGCTTGCCATGCACATAGCCAAAAAGACTGGCCTTCAGGTGGGCAAGTTTACCATACTGGCGAACATACTGCTCTTTGTGATGTGCTTCTTCCGCTATGACTTCTCCGTGGTGGTATACAGCGTGCTTTACATGGTGTTTTCCAGCCTCATACTGGACAGGATGCACCAGCAGAGCATCAACATGCAGGTGCTCATATTCACCAAATACAGGGACAACGCCATACCCCAGCGCATAATGGAGGAGACTGGCCGCGGCGTTACCCGCTGGGACGGGTACGGCGCATACACCAACGAGCCCACCGCGGTGCTCTGCACCTGCATAAACCGCTACGAGCTGGAGCAGCTTGAGCGCATAGTGAAGGGCGTAGACCCCAAGGCCTTCATAATCGCCACCAGCAACGTATACATAAACGGCAACTTTATACATAAGGTATGAAAAGGCAAAACATCAAGGACGGCTCCCGCCGTCCTTTTTTTAGTACATAAAATATGTTATCATTAAGCTGAAAAACATGCGGAGGATATGTATAATGCGCCTTTTCATAGCAATAGACCTGCCCCGCTCCTTCAAGGCGGAGCTTGCGAGGATACAGAAGGAAGTGAAGGGGATATCCTGCGGGGGCAGGTTCGTGCCCCAGGACAACTTCCACATAACGCTGCACTTTATAGGAGAAAGCGACGATATCGCAGGCGCCGCAGAGGCCATGCACGAGGCGGTGCGGGGCATACGCCCCTTTACGCTGCACCTTGGCAAATATACAAGCCTGGAGAAGGGCAGCCACGGCCGCACCGCCGTAATGGAGGTGCTGGGCGATCTTGGAGAGCTTACCGCCATGCACGAGTCCCTTGAGTCCGCCCTTTACGACAGGGGCTTCTCCCGGGAACGCAAGAAGTTTGTGCCCCATATCACCCTTGGCCGCAGCGTTGAGCAGGACGACCTCACCGCCATGGAGCTTAAGAACAGCATCAGGGCCAACGCCTCCCTTACCGTGCAGGCCATAACCCTGTTTGAAAGCCGCCGGGAAAAGGGGGAGATGGTATACATACCCCTTCACAGGGAGAAAATATAATGCCGGCCCGGGTGACGTTCCTGCTGGGCCGCTCCGGCTCCGGCAAGACGAGGCGGCTGCACCGCTGCATAAAGGAGGCCCTTGATAAGGGCCGCCGGGTGGTGGTGATAGTGCCGGAGCAGTTCACCTTCGAGACGGAGCGGCAGCTGGCCTCAGAGCTGGGCGGCCTTATGGATATAGAGGTATACTCCTTCTCCTCCCTTGCGGAAAAGACGCTGGAGGGGAGCTATTTAGGCTTTCTTTCCCGTCAGGGGCGGCGCATGGCCGTCCGCAAGACCATAACCGAGCAGGGCAGCAAGCTCAGGATATTCGCCCGGGTAAAGGATCGCCCCGGGTTTTCCGAGCGGCTCTGCGAGCTGTTCACCGCCTGCAAGCGATATGAGGTAGCCCCCGCAGACCTGCTCGACGGGGCGGAAAAGGCGGGGGAGGACAGCCTGCTTGCCAACAAGCTCACAGAGCTTGCATTGCTCTACGGCGAGACGGAAAGCTACATTTCCGGCCGGTACATGGACAGCGAGGACATGTTCGCGGCGCTGATACAGAACCTGCCCTCCTCACCTATAGCGGGTGCGGAGGTAGTCATAGACGACTTCGACCTGCTCACCGACCAGCTTTATCATCTTATGGCGGCAATGACGAAGCACGCGGAGAGCATGTACATATCGCTGCGCATGGACCCCAAGGAGGGAAGGGACGCCAAGCTTTTTGCGCCCAAGCGCAGGGCTTATGCCCGCCTTTACGGGGCGGCGCAGGAAAACGGCTGCGACATAAGGGTCATACAGCTGCCGGACGGCAACCCGAAGAGGCAGACCGACCCCGCCCTTGCCCATCTTGAGGCCGAGGTATTCGCATATCCGTATAAGATATACGGCGGGGAAGCCCCATCTCTGCGCATAGCCGCCGCCACGTCCGTGAGCGCGGAGTGCGAAATGGCGGCGGAGGCGGTATTGAGATGCGCCCAAAGGGGAATGCGCTACCGTGACATGGCGGTAATAGCCACCGAGCCGGCCTACGAATTGCAGCTGCTGCGCTCAATGCAGCGCCGGGGCATACCCTGCTTCAGCGACGGGACCCGCAAGCTCTCCGCCTACGGCGCGCCGCGGCTGGTATTATCCGCACTGAAGTGCGTAAACAGAGGATACAATCTCAACTATATAATGGACATGCTCCGCACCGGCCTCACGGGCATAGAGGAAGGAGACATCGATCTGTTCGAAAACTACGCCCTGCGCTGCGGCATAGGCGGCACAGGCTTCAAAAAGCCCTTTGATCAGGAGATACCCGAAAAAGTCCGGGGCTTCATAATATCCAGAATAGATAATTTCCACACCGCATTCGTAAACGCACCCACCGCCCGGGACAAGGCGGCGGCGCTTTTCGCCTTTATGGAGAGCATGGGGCTTTACGACAGTATAAACGGCCTTGTGGGACGGCTCAGGGCTGAGGGCCGCCACCAGCTTGCGGAGGAAAACGCCCAGGTGTACCGGCTGATGCTGACGGTGCTGGACCAGCTCCACGCCATAATGGGAGAAGGGGCGGTATCCGCAAGGCGCTTCGCCGCTATACTGGAGGAGGGCTTCGACGCATACGAGATAAGCGCCATACCCGCCACGGCGGATCAGCTGCTCCTGGGCACCCTGGGCAGGACAATGGCAAAAAGCCCTCGTGCCATGTTCATATTAGGCGCAAACGAGGGCAGCTTCCCGCACTACTTCAACGACGACGGCATGATAAACGACAGGGAGCTTGACCACCTCGCTTCTATGGGCGCAAAGACCTGGGGCCGCAGCGCGGAAAAGGCGGAGGGGGAGCTTATGGATCTTTACTGTGCCCTCGCCGCCCCAAAGGAATTTTTATACATATCCTATACCATGAGCGCGGGGACGGACGCTGCCCTGCCCGCGCCGCTGGTGGACAGGATACGGGAGATATTTCCAAAGGTGGGCCTGCATACCGACCTTGAGCCGCTGCCCCCCGTAAGCCCTGAGGGGGGAGTCGCCCGCCTTGCGAAGGAGCTGCGCGCCTACGGCGACGACCTTACGCCCTGGGAAGGGCTGGGGCGGCTTTACGCGTGGTACGCCGGGAAACCGGAATACCGCCACACACTGGAGGGCCTTGAGGACGCCCTGTACTACCGCTGCTCCCCGGAGCCCTTCGGCCACGAGCTTTCGCTTAAATTATACGGGGATTCCCTCTTCGGCTCCGCCACCCGTCTTGAACGCTACAACGCCTGCCCCTTCGACCACTTCGTGACCTACGGCCTCAGGGCCGCCGAGCGGCGGGAATTCAGGGAGCGGCCGCTGGACGAGGGCACCTTCTGCCACAGCGCGCTGGACTCCTTCGTAAAGGAGGCGCTGAAGAGGGACATAAAGGCGCTCAGCGGCGCACAGTGCGACGAGATAATAGACGGCATAATGCCGCCTCTTATGGCCGCCCATAACAACGGGGTGCTGCTTTCCAGCGCCCGGAACATGGCGCTCTGCGCAAGGCTTATCCGCAAGGTGAAGGCCACTGCCCGGGCAATAGTCCAGCAGGTACAGTCGGGGGGCTTTGTGCCGGAGCAGACCGAGGTGTCCTTCGGCATGGGCGGCCTGCCCGCCCTGACCCTTGAGCTGCCCACCGGGGAAAAGTTTTACATAGGCGGGAGGATAGACCGGATAGACTGCTGCACCATAGCGGGGCAGGACTATTACAGGATAATCGACTACAAGACCGGCAGCGGCGACTTCAGCTACACCAGGCTTTACTACGGCCTGAGCCTCCAATTACCCCTTTACGCCGCGGCAATAGGGGCGGTGGAAAAGGCCAGAAGGGCCGCCGGCATGTACTATATGAAGGTGGATTCGCCCGTGGTCAGCGAATCTGCGGATACCCCAGCCGACGAGGAGGCGGTAAAGGAAAAGGTGATGGAGAGCTTCAGGCTATCCGGCCTCACCCTGAGCGACCCGGTAGTGGTAAAGGCCACGGCGGGAGAGGGCTGCCCCGTAATATCCACAGGGGCAAGGACCGTGATACCCGAAAAGCAGCTGGACGGCCTCATAGGCTACGCGCTGAAAAAATCCACCGACACCCTGACGGAAATATTCGAGGGCAGGGCGGCGGTATCCCCGGCAAAGCTCAAAAGCGGCGCCGACCGCTGCAAGACCTGCGCCAACCGCAGCGTGTGCGGCTTTGACGAAAAGCTGCCGGGCTGCAAAAGGCGCAGCCTCGGAACCCTGAGCGACAAGGCCTTTTTTGAGCGCATAGGCGCAGCTGAGGAGAATGGTGACAACGGCAAGGAGGGCGGAAATGGCGACTAACTGGACGGCGGAGCAGCGGCGGGCCATAGAGACCCCCGGCAGCCTTATAGTTTCCGCGGCGGCAGGCAGCGGCAAGACCGCCGTGCTTACGGAGCGCATCGCGAGGCACATACTGGAGGGCGCAAGCCCGGACGACCTGCTGGTAGTGACCTTCACGCGTGCCGCTGCTGCCGAGATGAAAAAGCGCATAGGGGACAGGCTGTCCGCCCTGGCGGCTCAACAACAGGGCGACGAGGCCGCGAGGCTTTACGGGGCGGCGGAGAGCATAGGCAGGGCCAACATATCCACAATAGACGGCTTCTGCTCCCATGTGCTGAGAAGGCATTTCGACATAGCCGGCCTGGACCCCGCCTTCCGGGCGGGTGAAGAGGCGGAAAACCTTGCCCTCAGACAGGAGGCCCTTGATGAGCTCATGGAGCGGTACTACGCGCAAAAGGGCTTTTCAGATCTTGTGGACGCCTTCGGTGAGGAGGCGGAGTTCTCCGCCCAGTTCCTGAGGCTTTATGATTTCATAATGGCGCAGCCCGAGCCTATGGAGTGGCTGAAGGAGGCCATAGACAAATACGACATTGCCGAAGACGCGCTGCCCCTCTGCCCCGCGGCGGAGGAATACCTGAAGGGGCTGAAGGTGCGACTTGGGGCGTGCATGGACATACTGCGCTCCCGGCGGGACGAGATCGCGGAGGACTACCCTAAAACCGCCGCCATACTGGACGACGACCTTACGCAGCTGGGCGGGGCGCTGCTGCAAAAGAGCCTCAGGGGCTACGCCAACCAGCTTTCCGCCTGTGCATTCGCCACCTTCAGCATGAGGGGGGCGGAAAAATCCTACAGCAAGTACGTCAAAAATCCCCGGGACGACATGAAGAAGGAGGTTCAGAAGCACATCGCCCTGTCCGGCAAGCCCATAGGGCGGCAGGCAAAGCTCCTCGCCGGCATAAAGCCGCTGCTGGATATGCTGTACTCCTTTACCGGGGACTTTATCGCCCTGTATTCCGAAAAGAAAGAGCAGGCAGGCATAATAGACTATGCGGACATGGAGCACATAGCCCTGGGGCTCCTAAGGCTCCCCGCCGTGGCCAAGGAGTATCGCGACAGGTTCAGCTTCGTATTCATAGACGAGTATCAGGATTGCAGCCCTCTGCAAAACGCTCTTTTTTCGGCCCTTGCCCGTCCCGACAACCTCTTTATAGTGGGGGACGTGAAGCAGTCCATATACGGCTTCCGCATGGCTGAGCCTGCCATGTTCACAGAGCGCATAGACGAATTCTCAAGGCGGAATGCGGCGCTGCATCTGAGCGCCAATTTCAGAAGCTCCAATGAGGTCATAGAGGGCGTCAACAGCATATTTACCCCAATAATGACCCGGGAGACAGGCGGCGTGGATTACGACGAAACCGCCCGCCTCGTACACGGCCGCAGGGACGCTTCCCCGGGCGGTACGGAGCTCCACGTCATATCCCGGAGCGCGCCGCTGGACACAGGTGACGCGGCGGACGAAAACACGGAGGAGCAGCTTCTTGCCGCCGAGGCGGAGGCTCTTTTCGCCGCGGGCCGCATACGGGAGCTGCTATGCGAGAGCTTTACCGACAGAAAGGGAAATACCCGAAACTATAAATACAGCGACATAGTGATACTGCATTCCTCCCCGAAGAACGTGGCGGAGGCCTGGGTGCGCACGCTGTCCCGGGAGGGCATACCTGTATACGCCGAGCTGACAGGAGGCTATTTCGACGCCATAGAGGTGCAGATATTCCTGAATCTCCTGGCCATAATCGACAACCCCCTGCAGGACATACCCCTGATAAGCGTACTGAGGAGCCCCATAGGCGGCTTTTCCACGGAGGAACTCATAACCCTCCGCGCTGACTGCAGGGAGGGACTGTTTTACGAGGCGCTCAAGGCCGGGGCGGATAGGGACACGCCTCTGGGCCATAAGGCCGGCGGATTCCTTGGCAGACTGAAAAGGTGGCGCGCGCAGGGCGAGCTTTACGACATAACCGAGCTCATAGCCATGCTGCTGGAGGATACCGGCTTTGAGAACTACGTATCCGCGCTGCCCGGAGGTCAGTCCCGGCGCGCCAACCTTGAGGCGCTCATAAAGAACGCGGGCATATACTCAAACTCCGGCCACGGCATACGCGGCTTCCTGCGGTTTATGGAAAAGGCCCGCTCCGGCGACTCTCTGGGGGCGGCGCAGATAGCCTCGGCCAACGTTGTGCGGCTCATATCCATACACAAGAGCAAGGGCCTTGAGTTTCCGGCGGTGATATTGGGCGGCCTTTCGGTAAACTTCAACAAAAAGAGCCGCTCAAGCGTTTTGGTGCTGGATTCCTCCCTCGGCATAGGCCTGAAGGCCGCCAGGGGAAGCAGCCGGGAGCTGAACCTTTACCATTCCGCCATAGCGGAGCGCATATGGCGGAGGGAGATATCCGAGAGGATGCGCCTTTTATACGTTGCCATGACCCGCGCCTCGGAAAAGCTCATAATGCTTTGCTCCTTCAGGGATGTGGAAAAAGGCCTCGGGGCCGGGCGCATACCAGTCACCCCAAATACCTGTTCCGGGGCGGAGCGCTTCGCCGACTGGATATTGCCGGTGCTGTTTTCCTCCCCCTCCGGCAACCCACTCAGGGAATACCTTGGAATGCCCCCCCTCAGCGGTCATAAGACCATACTCTGCGCCGTACACCCGGCGCTTCGGGCGTCCGCACTGGGCGCGGCGCTGCCGCGGGAGGAATATCTGGCCTTCACAAGGCAGGCCGTAGAGGAGGGCCCCGGGAAATACGCGGAGCTGTTCGCCTGGCGCTATCCCTACGGGGCGGACACTGTGCTGCCCTCCAAAATAAGCGTATCCCAGCTGATAGGCAACCTGCCCGAGCTGGGCCAGTACCCGGACTTTATGAGGGACAGCATGGCGGAGCGGGCAGTCAGCCGGGGCACTGCCGCCCACAAGATGATGGAGCATCTGCCCATAGCGAAGCATACCTTCGCCTCCGTGAATGCCTGCCTGAAGGAGCTTACGGATAGGGGCACACTCACAAAGAAGGAGGCGGAGGGCATATATGCGGCCAACATAGTGGACTTCTTCTCAAAGGGGCTGGGCAGCCGTATGCTCGCTTCGCCAAGGGTGGAGCGGGAGCTTGCCTTTAACCACAGGGTAAAGGCAAATTCCGTATTCGATGCGGATACGGATGAGACGCTGCTTTTGCAGGGCATAATCGACTGCTGCTTTATTGAAGGCGGCGAATGGGTGCTTATAGACTACAAGACGGACTACGTTCCAAAGGGCAGGGCTAAGGAGGTGGCAATGAGCCACGCAAAGCAGCTAAGGCTCTATAAGAGCGCCCTTGAGGAGCTGACAGGCATCCCCGTAAAGGAGTGCTGGATACACCTTCTTTCCACCGGGGAGAGCGTATTGGTGCAATAGGGGCAAGATTCGCCATTGTTCAAACACTTTTGCGGCGATATGTGGTATAATCAGGCACATGGAAAACACGGCAAAGCGAAAAAGAAAAAAGCGCGCCTTAAAGCGCAGCATTCTCATAACGGCGGGGGTTCTGGCGTTCCTCGCGCTGTGCTATCTGGTATGGACGGGGCTGGGAGCCATACCGCTTAAGGGCGAGGCGGAGAATACCTCCTCCGCAGCGGAGCCCCTCATACCCGACCTTACGCCGGAGCCTGCCGCCGCCCCAACGCCGGACATAGCGCCGGCCGGCCGCACCGACAGCCTGTACGCCGCCTCTCTATACATAGATACCAAGGGCAGGCGGGCAGAAGGGCAGGTGCTCATAGACTACGTGAGCAGGCAGGTGGAGACGGTATACTCCCTTGATATCGGCCTTTATCCAAACGCCGTGGCTCCCGGATGCATGGAGGTGACCGGTGTAGCGCTCAATGGGGAAATGGCCTACTATACCCTGGACGGCCCGGTACTTACTCTGCCCCTTTTGAACGAGCTGGACCCCGGCCAAAGCTGCCGGATATACATAAGGTTCTCCATAGACCTTACCATGGGCTATGGCAACGGCCTCGACCTCATATGCCCGCTGCCCCTCGTGGCAGAGGACAGGGACATGCTGGAGGAGCCGGGCGCACCGGAGTACGGCGCGCCTGCGGAGTACCGCGTGCGGCTCTATGGGGATACGCTGCTCATCACCGAGACCTCCTTCGAGCAGCTGGAGGCTTCCACCGGCTACATGTTCGGCGCGGAAAAGGCGGTAAGGTTCGATGTGAAGGTGAAACGAGGGTAAAATAAAGGCGCGGGTTCCCGCGCCTTATGACTGTCGAAAAAGTGGCTGAACGCCACTTTTTCGAGCTTTTATG